>OHZM01000391.1_pt1 | contig 13527 bp, 11 predicted proteins | sample 1580481 | NCBI WGS metagenome assembly OHZM01 (sample SAMEA3882506, study PRJEB24775) | human gut metagenome | biome: human-associated habitat; feature: intestine environment; material: feces | place: Netherlands | collected 2009/2010 | reverse complement strand
AGCACTCCCCCTCCACCAATCGTGCCTATTCCGTAGGCATCAACTTGACGCAACCATTGGCTGAGAACTTGCACCTGCAACTCGGTTATCGCTATTCTGCCAACCGACAGGTGAGCGACAGGATTACTTACGAGAGCGAAGTATATCAAGACAGTTTGAGCAACTATACCCAGAGTCGGACTTATTCCCACGAACTCAGCCTTTATTTCAATTATAATGGCAAGCGATGGCAGGTGAATACGGGTGTGCAGATGCATCCAGAGCGGAGAAGTCTTGACCAGAAGACTGGGCTGCTCTATGCCGATACGGTGAGGACGAGCGTGAATTGGAACCCACAGTTGAATGTGTCATGGCATCAAGGCAAGACTCGCTTCGAACTGAATTATGATGGCAGCAGCCGACAGCCAGACCTTGGCAGTTTGGTTTCGCTGACCGACAATAGCGACCCATTGCACGTTACTCATGGCAATCCTTCGCTCAAAGCGGCTTATAGCCAGAACTTTCGGTTGATGGGAAGGAACACTCGTCTCGGTCTTTCGGGCGATGTTAATTTCAGCAACACCTATAACAGTCAGACGCAAGCCGTCTTTTACAACCTTGCCACAGGTGGCACAGAGACTTACCCCGTAAATGTGAATGGCAACTGGAACATGCGTGCCAGTCTTCGCTATCAGAAGCGATGGAAGAAGCGGTTCAATCTCTCCGCTCGCACAGGTGCCAACTTTAGCCAAAGTGTAGCCTTGGTGAACGAGGGGAAGAGCGAGGAGCCAGACCGCAGCGTCACCCACAAAACGTCGTATAATGCCAACCTTCGCTTGGGTTATCAGCCGAAATGGGGAGGCTTCGACTTGCAGGGCGATTGGCGTTATCGCCATGCCACCAACCAGCTTCGTAGTACGTCCAACTATACCCGAAGTTACAACTTTTCGCTGAATACTTACGCAGAACTTCCTCTTGGCTTCCAAGTCAAGAGCGATGCTGCATACTCTTTCCGTAACGGCACCAACATCAAAAAAGGCGAAGACGACCAAGTGGTTTGGAACTTAGGGGCATCTTGGCGATTCCTCAAAAAGAAGCAAGCCGAGCTTTCGCTCTATTGGTCAGATATTCTCAGCGACAAGAAAAACTATTACCGCAATGTTACGGCGACAGGATTGACGGAAAGCCGTACCTCACAAATTGGCAGCTACTTCATCATCAGTTTTAAGTATCGGCTGAATAAGCAACTGTGAAAAACATATTGAAAATCTTAGATATGTTATGATTTCTCAACAAGACAGATGAGAAACCCTATAAATCATAACAAATTACTATTGCAAATTTCATTATTTTTAGGTATTGCACATTATTTAATAAATATGTACCTTTGCAGCCACAAATTAAGGGTAATATTTTATATTAATTATAAACATTTAAAAGAATAATAAAACAATGAAGATTTTTAAGAATTTCATCGGTCTCGCTGCCCTGGCACTCTGCCTCGGTTTCGCTTCTTGCAGCAGTGACGACGATGCACCTTCTTATAGCAATGTGGCTGTAAGCAACTCTGAGTTGATGACTATCCTCAAAGCTAAGGGATACCAGTTTGATGAAAATGGCAAAATGCTCCTTGACGACAAAGCCAACAGCACCACATCTCTCGACCTTTCAGGCACAAAGGTTGATACCGCCGCCTTGAAGGAACTATCTGTTTTTCCTAATTTGAAAGAGTTGAACCTTAGCAGAAATGGCTATGGTCCAATTTTCCATATCGCTTCACTTCCTTCACAGATTACAGGTCTTGATTTGCAAGGCAATGACATCTATGACTTCGACGGCTTGGTAACAGCCAAGGTTGAGAATGATGAGGTGAAAGCTACTATCCTTCATGAGTTTACAAAACTTTATCTCCCTGCTTCCTGCAAGTATAATGTAGAGGACTTGATGCCTTTCTATACCCAGAATGAGGCAGAGAACAAGACTGTTGACATGCAAATGGTAAATGATAAGGGTTCTTTGGAGAAGTATAATACTTTGAGAGAGATTCCAGATACTTACTTTGCTGCTTATTTGAAGATGAACTTTAGTTCGGTTTTCACTTCTGACGGAAAGTTGGACATCAGCAAACCTCTCGGTCTTGAAGACAGAGGACGCAATATTTTCTTGCAGTATGACACCCAATATGAAGATATTGAAAAGATAGCTTCTATTGAAGGTATTGAATATTTTGTGAACAATCCTTTTTATGAGTCTTTTTATGTGTACATTGATGTTCAGACAAGTACAGAAGAAACTAAGCAATTTGAATGTCACAGATTATCTCCAAGACAAAATGTCAAAGGCTTGGTCGTAAAAAAGACAAATTTTATTGGAGGACTAGATTTGAGCGACGCAACTGCTCTTTCTTCTTTAGGAATCAGTAACAACCCTTCAGTAACATCATTGGATTTGACAAATACAGCTTTTCTTAATCAGGAAATAAAGGATTTTGATGCAACCATGTCAAACTTGTTAGATTGCAGAGATTGTAAGAATCTTGAGGAAATAAAAATCAACCTCAATAATAAAAAGGTTACATCTCAAATTATTTTGGCAAACTTGCCTAAATTAAAGGCTATTAATTTACAAAGTATTGAAGCAATAGGCGATTTGGCTCTTTGTCAATTACCAAACTGTGAAATTATTTATCCAATTAATTTAATTGCATATTATCGTAGTTCTAACAACAAGTTGTACGATTTTGAATCCAATCCACGCAGAAAGGTTTATTTCACTGTGTCACAAGATGTTTTAGACAAAGAAAGTACAAAGAACTTTGTCCAGACCTACTCTGCTCACTTGGAGAATGACAATAGTACATATTCAGAATACAATCCAGTTAAATGGAAATAATTTTAGTAATAATTTAAAATTTTAATAATTATGTTTAAAAGAACGTTTTTAATGGCGATTGCCTTCATCAGCATGATGGTTTTCGCAAGTCCAGTATCTGCTCAGACAACCATTTATGGTTGCTTGGACAAAGTTTACATGAACAAGGACAAGAATCCTGTACATCAGAATGATGTTTCTCCTGCTCTTAACACAACCTTGACTCCAAATGGAGATGGTTCGTACAAATTGGTGTTGTCTGAGTTTAAGGTTGGCAAAATGCCTGCAAAGTTGAAGGTTGTTGCTAACAAAGTTGTTCTTGATGGTTCTACAGTTAACGAGTGTGACAATGCTATTATTTTGAGCTTTGGTACAGGCTTGAAGTTTGACGCAACTATTGAGGGGTCTTATGATGCCTCTACAGGGAAGTTGGAATACACTGTAAAAAGTGTAGATGCGTCCTTCCTCGGTGTGGACTTCGATACTGAGGTTCATTTCACAACAGAATGTACAATAAAATAAATTAACTTAGGTCTTTCCCTTAAAATATAAGGGAAGACCTTTGTTTGTTACATGATGAAAGCAAACTTCAAGAAAAACATCGCCTTCCTATCTTTGCTTTTTTTCGCTGTTTTTGCATTTTGTTCTTGTTCTTCTGATGAAGAAATCACTAACTCTGATGCAAATTCTGAACTTGTGAAAGAGGCAACAAACTATCTCAATGGCGAGATTGTACTTAGTACAAATGCAACGATGAATGGCGTGAACAAGACCCTTTTACCGGAGGGATGTCCTACAAAGTTTAAGTTTGAATGGAGTAAGACTGACGCACAAACTTTCACCATTTCTTTGCTTGACTTCACGGTCGGAAACATGGGAATGATTATCAATTTTAAGTGTGATGTCAAGACCATGGTTCTCAACTCTTGGGAGCAAAAGGAATATACAGGTGATGGCTGGATAAAGTTTAAGGGTGAAGACGGTTCTGTGTGGGGAACAGATACAGACGGTTCTGCATCAAGTGCCAAAGGTAGTAGCGTTCAAGGCTATTACAATGCCAAAACACACGAAATTCAGTTCATCGTAAACTATAACATGATGAACGTTCGTTCCGAATGTTTTAAGCAGACTATTGACAAGTCACGTCTCGCAACTTTTGATGCCGACAAGGCAAAGTATGAGGCAGACTTGGCTGCGTATAAAAAGGAGCACGGAATCAAATAAGAGACTGTAGCTTATATCTATTTAAGGAAAGAGGGATATGCCCAGACATGTCTCTCTTTCTTTTTGCAAGTAAAAAATGAAGGGAAGAGAAACAAGCTATAGCGAGGCTGAAATCGTGTAAGGATTTGGAAAAAATAGAATGACAATATAAATGAAGACAATTAGAAATGTAATGCTTATCGGCTTGCTGCTGATACTCGCCCTCCCTGTCGCTGCACAGCGAAAGGTGAAGTTCGATATCTTCGACAAAGCCACTGAGCAGCCAATCATCGGCGCAGTCATCACCTACGCCGACAATGAGAAATTGAAATCGCCACAACGTGTTGTTACCAACATGGATGGTGAGGCTACCATCTCGGTGCCTCAGAGTGACAAGTGTTATTACCAGGTGGTATCCGTGGGCTATAACCCTCTGAAGGGAACCATCGGAAGCAACAACTCCCTCAAGCTCTTCATGACAGAAGACGTGATGAAGGTGAACGAGGTTGTGGTTACTGGTTCCCGTACCGCCCGACCTATCAAGCTCTCGCCAGTGAGCACGCAGGTGATCGGCGGTAAGGAACTGGTGGATGCTGGCTATGCCGACCTGACCAAGGCGCTGCAACAGGAGACACCGGGTATGAATATCCAGAAAGTGGGATTCGGCAACGAAATCTCCATGCAGGGATTGGATGCCCGCCACGTGCTCTTCCTGCAGGATGGTGAGCGATTGACGGGCGACATGGCGGGTAACCTCGACTATGAGCGATTCAACCTCCATGCCATCGACCGCATCGAAATCGTGAAAGGTGCCAGCAGTACCCTCTATGGAAGCCGTGCATCGGGTGCCGTCATCAACCTCATCACCAAGAAGACCACCAAACCTATCGACATTCAGGCTGGTGTACGCTGGGGACAGATGAACGAAACCAACTACAAAAATCCTTCCCAAAAGGATTTCCTGTATATGTTTGAGAAAAACGCCGACCGCCCGAACCTGCAGAGCTGGGTGTCGGCAGGATTCAATGCTGGAAAGGTGACCTCGCAGACGGATGTGTGGTATTCTTCGAGCGATGCCTTCTACATGTACCAGGCGGAGAACGACAAGAAGGTCTATACCCAAGAGGCGAACCCTTGGCTCGACCACGACGTGACCATTACCAGCGTGGCTTCCCGTCCGCCAATGGGCATCGAGGGCACAGAGCATATCTCGGTATCGCAGAAGGTATTCTACGACCCTTTCAAGAATCTGGAGATTCTTGCCTACGGTAGTGCGTTCTATATGAACACCTACGACCTCATTCAGGACATGACCTTCAGTCAGGCGCGTGACTGGACGGCTGGTACTAAGATTAAATATACATTTAAGGATTGGTTCAAGATTACCGCCTCCCTTCATGGCGACTTCTACGACCGCTTCAAGCGACACGAGCGAATCGACGAGCGTACCAAAGTGTATAAAAGCCGTATCTTCCAGCCTCGCCTCTCCATCACCTCGCAGAAGATAGAGGGACATGACCTCATCCTCGGTATCGAGCACCTGAGCGATGACCTGACGAGCGACCGATTCAACGGCGATGCCTCCCACATCATGCGCACCCGTTCGCTGAAGGAAACGGAGGCTTTCCTGCAGGACGAGTGGACGATGAACGACCACTGGATGGTTTCGGCAGGTGTGAGAACCAACTTCAGCCGTGCCTTCGGACTGATGGCGATGCCTAAGATTGCCTTCAAGTGGAGTCCTTCGGATCACTGGGCATGGAGAGCCAACTATTCGATGGGCTACCGTTCGCCAAGCATCAAGGAGCTGTTCTTCAACTGGGACCACCTCGGCATGTTCATGATTAAGGGTAACGAGGACCTGAAGCCTGAGAAGAACAACTACGTGAGTCTGGGCACAGAGTACTCGAATGATAACTTCTTCATCTCGGGCAATGTGTATGGCAACTTCTTCCGCAAGAAGATAGAGGGCGTATGGCGCATCTACGACATGCAGTATAACTTTGAATACACCAACCTCGCCAAGCAGAACCTCATCGGATTGGAGGCCATCATGCGCTGGCACTTCCTCAACCACTTCACGATGAATGCCACCTACAGCTACGTGAACGTGAGCAAGACGGATGGCATCCAGGTGAACACCACTTCGCCTCATGCTGCTACGGCGAGCCTCGACTATAAGTACAACAAGAAGAACTACCGACTGGGCGCCACCTTCTCGGCAAGCTACATGGGTGAGAAGAAGTTTGATGTGCAAGACCGACTCTCTGTAAACGGTGAGAGCCACGATGCCTACTTCCGCTGCCAGTTGCCTCAGTATGTATTGTGCAACCTGTCGGTGATTCAGACCTTCTATAATAAGGTAAAGGTGACGGTGGGTGTGGATAACATCTTTAATTACGTGCCAAAGACCCTGGGTTCGGGCATCACCATGTTTAATGTGCCAGCCACGGCAGGAGCCAAGGCGCATGTGCAGGTGGAAGTGTTGGTAGATGAATTGGTAAAAGCATTTAGAAAGAAAAAATAATGAAGAAAGCATTACTATATATAATAGGTATGGCAGCCGCAATGACGAGCTGCGTATCTTATGAGGCAGAGGACTTCACAGGTCATACCTTGCCCCGAAAAACAGGTTATAGCACTGGCGTGACAAACGACTGGCTCTATTTTGACCTGAAGACGGGACATCGCTATAATGTGCTGAATCCTAACCAGAGTGTCATCGCCTATATTGACGGCAAGCCGATAGAGGAATATTTCCATTATAAAGGTACTGCCAAACTCGTAAAGTATTGGAGCGAGGGCGTACAGAAGAACATCTTCGAGGATGCAGAGCGTGATGAGAACGGCGATACCATCTTCACCAAGAATCAAGCTACAGGCAAGTTAACCTATAAGACGGTGAAGAGACAAGCCAACAGCATCTTAGTGATGGAGAACATGGAGGATGACCCCAATACGATGGCTTATCCTGCTACGGAGTGGGACCTTGCCTTCAATGGTTATCAGCTCCGCACCAACAGCGGAACGAGCGGACCAGGCAAGGGCGGTGCTGCCGACCTGGGCTATGGCGAATATGACAAGTGGACGAGCAAGGCGCAGGTAGATGCTTATCTGGCTGAACACAACATGACTTTCGCCGTGGATGATTCGGCAAGCGTCTATGTCACCATGTCGCAGAACGACTGGAACAAGTATTGCATCGCCAATAAACTGAATATGAACGAGAACCCTTGGTTCGACCCGAACAACGGACCTGCCAAGCAGTTGGTAAGCGGCAATCCGGTGCTCGAAAAGGCAATGAGTTTCTCGGGTCCACCTCCAGTATATACTCCTTCTTTCCATACCTACGTAATCCGTTCGTGGGATGGCGAGAGATATTACAAACTCCAGATTATCTCCTGGTATGATGCCAATGTGCAGATAGGTGATGAGGGAGGAAGAATCAGTTATTACTTAGATGAATTAAAATAAATGTTGAATGTTGAGTGTTGAATGTTGAGTTAGGCATACGCCCTCATATACTCAGCATATTCAACACTCAACATTCAACACTCAACATTCAACATTCAACATTAAAAATTAAACATTATGAAACAATTGAATTGGTGGAAATCCATCGCTTCGTTCCTCGTGGTACTCTTTACCATGCCGTTGGGACATGCGCTGATGATGATAATGGATAAGACGATGACTCCTGAAGCTGTGCATTACTCAGCCTTCTTCATGGGGTTGGCAGGTCTTATCATGGTAGTAATCGGTGTCTTCGTAAAGGGAGACACCAAACAGACTCTTTGGGGACTTTTCGGAGGTCTGCTTTTCTGGACCGGTTGGATAGAATTCCTGTTCCAGTACTATGCTACCCGCTGGGGTACACAGCCGGAGATGGAGAATGGCGAAGTTGTGACTCGCCCTGAATACCTCATCCTCCCTGCCACCTTCGGCATGTGGATGATGATTATGGTACTCTACATCTTCTCAACCAAGAACGGATGCAACTTCATCAACTGGTGGCAGCGTGTTCTTTTCCGTTCCCGCAAGAACGAGATTGCCGCCCGTCCGATGACACATCATACAAGTATCGTCACCTTCATGGAACTGAACATGATTCTCTGGACCAGCTATCTCCTGTTGATGTTCTGCTACGACAAGAACTTCCTCGGCGACCATCATCCTGTAACTTCGGTTGTTGCCGCAGCTTGTCTGATAGGTAGTTTCTTCATCTTCCGAAAGCAGTTGCGTTTGAGCACATGGGGAGCCAATATCCGTATGGCTATCGCAACGGTTGTCGTGTTCTGGGTACCTGTGGAAGTGCTTGGTCGCCTTGACTTTTTCAAGGAGATTTGGATTGAGCCGGAGAAGTATACTACCCAGATGATTTGCATCCTCGTGGCATTCGTGGCATTGCTTGTGTATATCATGATAGCTGCAAGAAAGAAGAAGACACATGAGTAACAGAAAACTATATTGGTGGAAATCCATAGTATCGATGGGTGTGATTTTAGGAAGCATGCCCATCGTTCATTTGGTGGCACGAGTGCTGAAGGACAATTACGACGGCACGCAACTGTTGGGTGCTGGGATGGCTGTAGGCTTCGTGGGCTTGGTGATGGTAGTGGTCGGTGTCTTCGTCAAGGGACAGACTCGCCAAACCTTGCTCGGACTTATCGGTGGCATGTTCTACTGGACGGGTTGGGTGGATTTCCTCTTCATGTATTATGCCCATCGTTGGGGCACACATGCTGAGATTGACCCCACAACGGGAGAGGTGTTGAGCCGCCCTGAATATCTTCTGCTCCCTGCCACCTTTGGCTTGTGGGCAATGGTGATGTTGCTCTACATCTTCTGTTCCCGAAATGCCTGCAACTTCCTCAACTGGTGGCAGACGCTCTTCTTGGGGAAGAACAAGCGACTCATCGCCGCTCGCCCGATGACACGCCACACCAGCATTGTTACCTTCATGGAAATCAACACAATGCTCTGGACTTGCTATCTCCTGCTGATGAACCTCTACGATCCTCAATTGTTTGGTCGTGAGAGTCCAGTCACCTTCGGTGTAGCCTTCGGTGCCTTGCTTTCCGCCCCATACGTATTTCGCAAGCAACTCCACTTGCAATCGTGGGGAGCAAACATCAGAATGGGTACGGCAACGGTCATCGTGTTCTGGATAGCGGTAGAGGCATTTAATCGCACGGGCATCATCGGGAAGCTCATTACACATCCGAGCGAATATCCTTGGCATTGGGTGGTAATGGTGATAGAACTTTGTTTCTTGGCAGGAAAGATTGTCAAGGATGCAAGGGCGAAGAAAGAAACAAGATAGATAATCAGATAAGGAAATCAATGAAGAAAGGGACTTGGAGAAAACAACATAAATGGCTTGGTATCGGCTTGAGCTTCTTCATGCTGATGTTCTGCGTGTCAGGCATCCTGCTCAATCATCGTTCACTCATCAAGGAGGTGAACGTGAGCAGGAAGTACCTGCCAAGTCGTTATGAGTTTCGGAATTGGAACGGTGGATTGCTACGAGGCACGCTTGACATTGGCAAGGATTTAATGGTAGATTCCATGAGGAATGTGGATTCTTGTTGCCAACTGTTGCTTTATGGCAATGGTGGCATCTGGCTTACCGACTCCAAGGCTTCCTACTTCAAGGATTTCAATGAGGGGTTGCCAGAAGGTGCAGACTATCGTCAAATCAAAAATGTCATAAGGCTTGATAATGGAAGGATATTTGCTGTCTCACCTTTCGGGCTTTATCGCTATGGAGTGCATAACAAATGGCATGAGGTGAATATGTCACTGGAGGATGAGGAGAAATTTACGGACATCGCTTCGCATGGCGACACCCTTGTAGTGCTCAGTCATTCCTTTGCTTATACCTCGCTTCCTCCTTATAAGGCTTTCAAGCGCATTCAACTTCATGCTCCAAAGGATTATGACGGTAAAGTAACAGCATTCCGCACCATTTGGCTGCTTCATAGTGGAGAGTTGTTTGGAATGGCAGGAAAGTTGGTCGTTGATGCCATTGCCATCGTCTTGGTGCTGCTCTGTATCACAGGCATTGTCTTCTGGTTGAAACCGAAACGAAAAATGTTGTTGAAGACTTCGCTCCAGCTCCATGATAAAATAGGAAGATACACCATCCTCCTCACACTCTTGATAGCCTTGACTGGTTGGTGTCTTCGCCCTCCTGTGATGATAGCCTTGGCATTGAATAAGATTCCAGCACTTCCTGATACGACGCTCAAGAGCGAGAATCCCTGGAACGATAAACTCCGCATGGTTCGTTATGATGAGAGTTGCCATAATTGGCTATTATCCACATCAGAAGGATTCTATTCCTTGAATCTCGAAAAGGCTACGGTGAAAGTGATTTCTTCGGCTCCACCAGTCAGCGTGATGGGATTGAATGTGTTAGAGAAAGATGCAAAAGGAAGATGGCTTTGCGGTTCGTTTAGCGGCTTGTTCGTTTGGGACAGACTACATGGAACAGCCACCGATTACTTCACAGGAAAACCTGCGCCAAAGAAAGCTGGAGCACCATTCGGAAAGAAAGCTATCGCAGGTATGAGCCAAGACTTTTCCGACCCTGTCGTAGCGGAATATTACGAGGGAACAAACTTTGCCCCTCAACCTTCGAGTATGAACCAACTTCCGATGTCGCTTTGGAATGTGGCATTAGAGGTGCATAGTGGCAGAATTTTCATTGGAACGATAGCCACATACATATTCATCTTTGTTATGGGCATTCTTGCGTTTTGGTGCTTGTGGTCGGGCTATAAAATTAGGTTAAAAAAGAAATAACATTGCACAAAATCCAATTCTCATTAAATGCGAAAACAAACTGATGGTGGCGAGGTAATATTTTTGCCACTATCAGTTTTTTATATAGTGTTCCACCTGATACAATGGTGCAAACACAAGAAACAACATCTTATTATTTCTTGATAAGCCTTTTGATTTCATTTGATTCGTTTGTCAACTTTCTTGCCAAGCTATCTTTGTATGCTGCTATCTCCACCATTTTATGATAACGAAAGATTGAATCTTCATAAACAGCAACACGACTTCTTACATCATCAATAACTTTCTCATCTCGGCAAACAGAGAAATGCTTTTCGATGTAGCGGATATTCGGGTCGTCAGATGGAAGAACCATTTTTAAGGCTCTATACTTCAAGTCTGCCTCCTCCCAATTTTTGTGCTCTCGCCATTGGGTGAGATTGCCCCAAATGGAGATAACAAGAGATAGAGCCAAGCCACCAATGAAAAGAAGAACAGACTTTGAAGTTGGCTCGAAGCGATGAGTCACTACTTTCTTCAGAGGTGTGTTATCCATTGCGTGAAGTTTGTCCTGCACAATTTTTGATGTGGCATTCAGCTCTTGTTTCACCTGATTAACAGTATCAAACAAGAGTTTACTTCGCTGTTCATCTTTGCTTGCTTCTTTTTTGGTAAGGTCGGTAAAAATGCAGATAGCTTCTCTTAATCTTACCAATTTGTCAATAGCTTCCCCTTCTTTTACAGCCATAGCAAGAATAGCTTTTTCAAGTTTGCTAGTATCAACACTTACAGAGGCCGGAGTGCTTTCCGCTCCTGCGTACTTTGGTGAAGCAGAAAGTTCATCGACTTTCTGCTCCAATCTCTCAACTGTGCCGTAGATGGCTTCCAATAGTTCTTCTTTCATCTTTCTTTTGTTGTTTGAATGGTTTGTAACTTGCATCAAAGGCTAAAGCCTCTTCTGCGTTTCTTCTTTTTCTTCTTGACTGATTCATCCTCTGGGAATGGCTCAAAGGTCTGAGCATTGGCTGGAGCAAAAAGTCCAATGGAAGAAATACCGTCCCAAGGGTCCTGGCTGCTCTCCGATATGGATGGCACCTGCTCATTCTTGCGACAGCCCTGCTCATATTGCTGAGCAGAGCTGGCTCTTGCTGATAAAAGGTTCTCCGTTCCCTCAAATCTCGCATTCAGCTTGCCAAAGCTATAGTCTCGGCTAATCTGCGTACCCTTGAAGCTATATCCGTCCTTACAGAAACGGATGCCTTGAACCTTGGTTCGCTCCTTATCCTTATAGACAAGTTCCAAGTGAACACCTCGTTTTGCAAGTTCACTTTTGAACTCGTTCCAGCTATCTGCCATTTTCAATGCGCTCTTTACAGCATTGTGAATCTCGTATTTGGCACGCTCTGCATTGCGCAATTTGCGAGTGTTAGTCTTGCTCTTGTCCGTTCCGTAAGTAAGTCCATATTTTGATTTTAGTGCCTTGGTCACTTGCTCATTACGCCTGTAATCATTCCTGTCTGATATGAGTTTGCCCTTATTGTTGATGCGGTTATACACGACATGACAATGTGGATTGTCAGTGTTGTGATGCCTTACGATGATGAATTGAGTATCTTTTATCCCCATCATCTGCATGTATTCAAGGGCTATCTTAGCCATGAACTCATCCGTCAAACGTGGCTTGTCCTCTGGTTTGAAGCTCAATGCAATGTGTCCCACAGGCTTCTTAATCCTTGGATTTAGTTGCCTTTGTAGCTCAAAACTTTGCGTCATCTCGGCATTCGTGCCGAGTAACACACCATCAGAGGCAAGGATTTCCGCCTCATCCTTGCCTGTCACATAGCGGATGCAGCCAGCAAAAGAGCTTCCCTTCTTTAGCTTGCCTATCATGTCGTTGCCTCCTTTCTGCCTATGATTGACTTCGAGGATTGGGGCACTTGCCTGTATTCACAAAGGATGGTTTTCAACTTCCTCAGCAAGTCCATTACATACACATGGGTTTCATGGAAACCTCTCTGATGCGACAGCTTGGTAAGTTGGTTGAGATTGTTCGCCATACCGATGAGGTTCTTGGCAATGGCAACCGTCTCAGTGTTGTGTCCACTGACCACTTCGCCATTCAAGGCTGACTCACGGATATACTCCGCCAACTTGCGATTGGCTTTTCTTGCCCTCAGTTTCAATGCCTCATAGCTTGGCTTTGAGAACTTCACCGTGACAGACTTCGACAGCTTGCGAACCCTGCCCGTGGGCGGTCTTCCGCCCTTTCTCTTGTATTGTTCATGTATGCTTGTCATTCGATATACTGTTTACAGTTGGTACACTCACTTTCTGCGACCGTCGGGAGCAAAATTCCTCCGCCCTCATGGTGGAGCGAGGCGTTTTGGGGTTCCCAAAACATAACCTCGCTCCCTCTCAGAACACGTTAGTTGGAACTACAGCCTTTCAGCTATCCACGTCCAAGGTCGCAGACCTTAATTCTCACAATTTGCGCCAAGCCTCGAAGTCCTCTTCATAAAGGCTTAGGTGGTGGCGCACGATGTTCTCGATGATGCCCGATACGCTCATGCGTCTCCCTCCGAGGATGCGGACGACACGATCAAGACGGTCTCGTACATCGGAACTGACGAAGACTGGCTTGCGGTCGTCAATCCTTGGAACTTGGAGGAAGGTCTGCTGATACTCCTC
>OHZM01000390.1_pt1 | contig 13530 bp, 10 predicted proteins | sample 1580481 | NCBI WGS metagenome assembly OHZM01 (sample SAMEA3882506, study PRJEB24775) | human gut metagenome | biome: human-associated habitat; feature: intestine environment; material: feces | place: Netherlands | collected 2009/2010 | reverse complement strand
GCGTGCTCTATATCCGCATCGGATTTTTATCCATGCCGGCATTTATTCTGCAGTTAAGCGCGGTGGCTGGTTTGACTATGTAGTACGCAGCTTTACTTTCCTTGGCGTATCAATGCCGGGCTTCTGGGTTGGCTTGATGCTGCTGTGGATTTTTGGTCTGCAACTTGACCTCTTGCCTATTGTCGGCGGTACGATTGGTGTTGACACGATTATCCTGCCTGCGGCAACGTTGGCCTTTGCAATGTCTTCCAAGTACACACGTCAGGTGCGTGCTGCTATTCTGGAAGAGCTGCATCAGGACTATGTTGTCGGTGCACGCGCGCGTGGTATGAGTGAAAGCCATATTCTGTGGAAAGAGGTTCTTCCGAACGCTCTGCTGCCGCTGATTACGCTTTTAGGTCTGTCTTTAGGTAACCTTCTGGGCGGTGCTGCGGTTATCGAGATTGTTTTCCAATGGCCCGGCCTTGGCCGTCTGGCAATTGAAGCAATTACCTACCGTGATTTCCAGCTGGTACAAGGTGTTGTTGTGTGGATTGCGTTGATGTATATGGTTATCAATCTCATTGTTGATATCTCTTATAACTATCTTGATCCGCGTCTGAGAAAGGTAAGGTAAGAGCAGATGGAAACAATTATTAATGGTTTAAAAACCAACCGTGCTTTTGCCGTAACCTCAGTTCTGGTATTGGTGCTGATTGCTATTGCTTTTGCGGCACCTGTTCTTGCACCGTATGATCCGACTCATGCAACAATGCAGGATGCTTTCATGGCACCGGGCGGAAGTCATCTGTTCGGCACAGATAAGCTGGGTCGTGACTGCTTAAGCCGTGTGCTTTATGGTGCGCGTGCTTCCCTGAGCGGTGTATTGTTCCTGGTAGCCAGCGTATTTATCGTTGGTACTTCTATGGGTGTTATTTCCGGTTATTTCGGCGGTAAGGTTGATATGGTTATCATGCGTATTTCTGATATGATGATTTCCTTCCCTGGTATGATTCTGGCTATCGCTGTTGCCGGTATTATGGGTGGCAGCCTTGTCAACGCCGTAATCGCGCTGACGATTGTAAGCTGGACAAAATATGCGCGTTTATCCCGCAGCCTGGTACTGCAGATTAAACGTCGTGACTATGTAGAAGCAGCAATCGTTAACGGCGGTACCTCGCCTCATATTCTGTGGGTACATATCCTGCCCAATATTTTGCCGATGATGGTTATTACCGCAGCAGCAGATATCGGTGCTCTGATGATGGAGCTTGCAGGTCTGTCCTTCCTGGGCTTCGGCAGCCAACCGCCTGCTCCTGAATGGGGCCTGATGCTGAATGAAGGTCGTCAGCAGCTGCAGACTGCACCGTGGCTGATGTTCTTCCCCGGTTTGGCAATCTTTGTTACCGTTATGATTTTCAACCTTTGGGGCGATAATCTGCGTGATGTGCTTGACCCGCGTAATGACGTACAGGATTAATTATTTTCGCCTTAGTTTTTGATATCCGGCAGAAGTCTGCCGGGTTAAATGAGTATATGAAATGGAGAGATGACTAATGAAAAAAATGTTTAAAGCTACCGCAGCAGCGGCTATGATCGGTTTACTGGCATTTGCAGCAGCAGGCTGTGGCGGCGACAAAAAAGCTGAGCACAAGGAAGTTGTAAAATTTGGTGTTACCAACTTCGCTGACTCCCTGGAAACCACCGATAACTACTTTGGCTGGATTGTAATGCGTTACGGCCTGGGCGAATGCCTGGTTAAATTCGATAAAAAAATGAACGCTGTTCCTTGGCTGGCTGATAAATGGACCATTTCTGATGATAAGCTGACCTGGACCTTCCACATCAACGATAAGGCTTGCTTCTCCAACGGTACCAAACTGACCGGTGAGCTGGCAGCAGCTTCTATCCAACGTACCTTTGAAAAAGCAGCTCGTGCAAAATCCATGTTCGAATATGAATTCATCAAGGGTGAAGGCCAGAACGTAATCATCAAAACTAAAAAACCGGTACCGACTCTGCCCGGTATGCTTGGTGACCCTCTGTTCATTATCGTTGATACTCAAACCATTAAAGACCGTGATACCGCAAAACAAGGCGCTATCTGCACCGGTCCTTATACAGTAAAATCCTACAGCAAAGCTAAAGCTGAAATGGTTAGAAACGAAAAATACTGGGATGGCGCAGTTCCGTTCAAAGAGGTTGATATCCTGACCATCGACGATCCTAACACCCGTGCTATGGCTCTGCAAAAAGGTGAAATCGACTTCGCTATTAACATTGCAGCAGGCGACCTGCAGCTGTTCAAAGACAAAAATAAATACAACATCTCAAATATCGCTTCCCTGCGTGACGTACTTGCTCGTCTGAATGTACGTGCTGACAGACCGTTGGGCGATATCAAAGTCCGCGAAGCTCTGCTGCGTTCTCTGGACCGTGTAACCTACAACAAGGTTCTGCTGAAAGACACCTTCGTTCCCGGTGGTCCGTACCTGCCGCCTTCTGTTGACTACGGTTATGATGAACTGTACAAATACGATAAAAACCAATACAATGTTGAAAGCGCTAAAAAGTTGCTTGCTGAAGCTGGCTGGAAAGATACCAACGGCGACGGCTTTGTTGATAAAGACGGCAAAAACCTGGAACTGAACTTCGTATTCTACAGCGGCCGTGCTGAGCTGCCTCTGTATGCAGAAGCTACTCAGGCTGATGCTAAGAAAGTCGGCATTAAAGTTAACCTGAAGAACGTTGACTACAACGTACTGGATGGTATCGGCCGTAAAGGTGATTATGACCTGCTGATTTCCAACGTACTGACTCTGCAGGCTGGCGATCCTGAAGTATTCATGAACATGTACCTCAAGACCGGTCAAGAACAGAACGGTTCCGGTTACAGCAATCCGAAATTTGATGCTCTGTCCGATAAACTGGGCGTAGAATTTGACCCGGCTAAACGTCGTGAGCTGGTTATCGAAATGCAAAAAGTTATCCTCGACGACGCAGCTTCCCTGGTATTCGGTCATCCGCAAACCAACATGGTTTCCAACAAATCTATTGCTAACGCAGAAATCCTGCCTTGCGATTACTACTGGCTGACCAAAGATATCAAATCTGCTAACTAATAATTTACAAAGAAGGTAACGCTTAATGCTACTTGAAGTAAAAGATTTAGACATCAGCTACGGTGACAAGCTCACCGTAACCGGTGCCAGCTTAGAATTGGATAAGGGCGAGATTATGTCTATCGTCGGCGAGTCCGGCAGTGGCAAAACAACCGTTATCCGCGCTATTATGGGTTGCCTGCCTGGTGCTGGCCGCGTTAGCCGCGGCAGCATCATCTTTGACGGCAAGGATGTATTGCAAAATACTCCCGATGAATGGCGCAAAATGTATGGCAGTGAGATGTCCATGATTTTCCAGGACAGTGGCAACATGATTAATCCTATCCGCCGCATCGGCCAACAGTTCATTGACTACGTTCAGGCGCATCAGCCTGACAAGTCTAAGGACCAGGCTTATAAGATGTGCTGTGATATGCTGACTAACGTGCGTCTGCCGAACCCGGAAAATATCATGAACAGCTATCCGTTTGAGCTGTCCGGCGGTATGCGTCAGCGTGTAGGTATCGCTATGGCCATGATTTTCAGCCCGAAAATCCTCTTGGCTGACGAACCTACCAGTGCGCTGGACGTAACTACTCAGGCACAGATTATCCGTCAGATTGTTGATATTCGTGACGAATACGGCGTTGCCGTTATCATGGTTACCCATAACCTTGGCGTTGCTTCCTATGTATCCAACAAGCTGATGGTTATGAAGGGCGGTCATGTTGTGGAATATGGCAAGCGTGAGGACGTTATTGCTAATCCGCAGGACGATTATACAAAACAGCTGCTGAGGGCAGTTCCGGTCATAGGAGGTAAGACATATTATGAGCAATAATGAAAGACCGGCCTATGAACGTACTAAACTGGTACTGGAGATTAACCACCTTACCAAAAAATTCGCAGTTGACGGCGGCAAGTTTCTGACTGCCTGCAATGACATCAACCTGCGTGCATACGAAGGCCGTACCCTGGGCATCATCGGTGAATCCGGCTGCGGTAAGAGTACACTGGTGCGTACTTTGCTGCGTATTCACCCTGCTACCAGCGGTGAAGCAATTTTCGAAGGCCATGATTTGATGCAGTCCAAGGGTGAACAGCTGCGTCAGGACAGAAAGAACATCCAGATGGTGTTCCAGGATCCGACTGCTGCCTTTAACCCGAAGATGCTCGTAAAGGATATCCTTACCGAGCCTTTGAAAAACTTCGGCCTGATTAAAAACAGCGAGGTAGACGCCAAAGCAGCAGAGCTGTTGGAAATGGTTGAGCTGCCTGCTGAATTCAAGGACCGCTATCCGCACAGCATGTCCGGCGGTCAGCGTCAGCGTCTGGGCATTGCCCGCGCTCTGGCACTGGAACCGAAGATTATTGTCTGCGACGAGGCAACCAGTGCGCTGGACGTTTCCGTACAGGAAAAAATATGCGAGCTGCTGTGCCGCATTCAAAAAGAAAAAAATATTACCTATCTGTTCATTGCCCATGACCTCGGTCTGGTAGACCTGATGTGCCATCAGGTTGCGGTAATGTACCTTGGTAACGTAGTAGAATGGCTGGAGCACGGACGTATTGCAGAACACTGCAAGCATCCGTACACCAAGGCACTTATGGGTGCTGTGTTTAAGGTAGACTTCAAGCCGGGTGAAAAGATTGAGCCGTTGGAAGGCGAAATCCCGAGTCCGCTGGACCTGCCGCCTGGATGCCCATTTGCCAGCCGCTGCGAGCACTGCACCGAGCATTGCGTACAGGTTAAGCCTGAGCTGAAAGAGGTTGAGCACGGACATTGGGTTGCCTGCCACCTGTTTGATTAAGGCAGTCCTAAAGCGATATGCGTAAGCGTAGAGCTTATCTTAAAGTAATTTTCTCCATCAATTTTTATAGTGGGTACGGCGAATGTGCTGTACCCATTTTTTTCTTAGGAATTTTTATCACTAATTTCATGGGTGAGTATTGACTCATACGTTATTTGTGTTATAATATAGGTATCAAAGAATTTACTGAAAGGTGTTATCACCTTTCCTATTATTTTTATATTACATATGAATAGATACTCATATGAAGAGTGAGACAACCTGAAAAGAAAGGTGGTAGATACAATGAAGAAAGATTTGGAAGATATCCGTAACGGTGCCGGCGATGTAAGAGCATTTCGTCATATTGACGGCCATATCAATAGTGTAGAGGATTACAGCAAGCATCCGGTAGGCTGTACCTGCGGTCACTGTGGCAAGGATCATGATCATAAAACTATGGGACATGTGCCTAAGCATACTCATGGTGATGCCTGCGGTTGCGGACACGATCATGACCATGACCATGAAGAGCATTCCCATGAGCATGGCGATGACTGCTGCTGTGGCAATGATCATAAGCATGAAGATGAAGAACACGCTCACGCACACGCGCACGGCGACGAATGTGGCTGCGGACATGACCATGAGCACGAACATGCTCACGCGCACGGCGACGCATGCGGCTGCGGACACGACCACGGCCACGAACATGCTCATGTACACGGACATCACGTTCCCGGTCATCCTGCTGACTGTAATTGCGAAATCTGCCATCCGCATGAGGAGTACTGCGATGTATGCGGCGAGAGCCTGGCTAATTGCACCTGCCGTATGCCGGATGCCGATAAAATTAAGCGTGTATATATTCTGCAAAACCTTGGCTGTGCTAACTGCGCTGCCAAAATGGAATACAAAATCAAAGAGCTGCCGGGCGTAACCTATGCTAACGTAAGCTTTGCTACCAAGCAGCTGCGCCTCAGCGCTGCAGACCATGAGGCTTTGCTGCCGGAAATTCAGAAAATCTGTACATCTATCGAATCCGACGTAGTGGTAGTACCGCGTGACCGTCGTCCTAAGCTGGGCGGCAAGAGCAGAGTATACTTGGTGCAAAATCTGGACTGTGCTAACTGCGGTGCCAAGATTGAACGCGCGCTGAACGCTATGCCTGAGATTGATGAAGCTACCCTGACCTTTACTACGAAAAAGCTGCGCGTAAGCGCTAAGGATTACAACGGTCTGCTGGAGAAAATGCAGGCTGTAACTGATAAGGTAGAAGAGGGTGTTGTTCTGCTGGAGGCTGAAAGCAAGCCTTCTCTGGCTCCTGAGCTGGAGGAACGCAAAAAATCCGGCGGTATCCTCTCCGAGCTGAGCGAAAAACAGACAATTATCGAAATCGTACTTGGCGGTGCAGTATTCATCATTACCGAATGGCTGGGACTGGTACCGGAAGCATATCATATGTACTTCCTGATTTTTGCTTACATTCTGCTGGGCGGACGCATTGTGCTGACTGCCTTGAAGAATATTGCCAAGGGCAATGTATTTGACGAAAACTTCCTCATGACCGTTGCAACATTAGGTGCGTTTGCAATTCAGGCTTGGGAAGAGGCTGTTGGCGTTATGTTCTTCTATCGTGTGGGCGAATACTTTGAGCAGCGTGCGGTAGAAAAGAGCCGTGGCCAGATTATGGATGCTGTTGACCTGCGTCCAGAGGTTGTCAACCTGCTGGTGGGCGAAGATGTGAAGGTTATTCCTGCTGCTGATGCACACGTAGGCGACATTCTGCTGGTACGCGTAGGCGACCGTATTCCTCTGGATGGCGTTGTTATCGACGGCGAAAGCCTGGTAGATACCTCCCCGGTAACCGGTGAACCTGTGCCTGTGAAGCGCAAATATGGCGATGAGGTTGTTTCCGGCTGCGTGAATACCTCCGGTATGCTGAAAATCCGTGTAGAAAAGGTTCTGGAAGAGTCCATGGTTACCCGTATTCTGGACAGCGTGGAGAACGCTGCTGCCAGCAAGCCGACTATTGACCGCTTCATTACCCGCTTCGCACGTGTCTATACTCCGTTTGTTGTTGCTGCCGCAGTACTGACTGCTGTGATTCCGTCCCTGATTACCGGCGACTGGAATAAATGGATTTATACTGCGCTGACCTTCCTCGTTATCAGCTGCCCCTGCGCACTGGTGCTGAGCGTGCCGCTGGCCTTCTTCTCCGGCATCGGCGCCGGCTCCAAGTACGGCATTCTCTTTAAGGGCGGCGTTGCTATGGAGGCTTTGAAAAATATTGCTGCCGTAGTTATGGATAAAACCGGTACCGTTACCAAGGGTAACTTCGTACTGCAGAAGGTTAATGCTGCCGAAGGCATGAAAGCTGACGAGCTGCTGCGCCTGTGTGCAAGTGCTGAGCTTGTTTCTACCCACCCGATTGCTGTAAGCATCGTAGAGGCTGCTAAGGCTGAAAAGCTTGAGCTGGTACGTCCCGATAAATTTGAAGAAATTGCCGGTGAAGGCCTGGTTGCGTACTTTGACGCACGCAAGGTTCTGTGCGGCAATACCAAGCTGCTGCAACGCTTTAACGTTGAATACGGCGGCTATACTCCTACCGAAAGCGGCAGCGAGGTGCTTGTTGCCGACAATGGCTTATATATGGGCCAGCTGCTGATTAACGATACCTTGAAGGAAGATGCTAAGGAAGCAATTGCTTCTTTGAAGGCACAAGGCCTGGTAACTGCTATGCTCACCGGCGATGCGCAGAAGGAAGCGCAGGCTGTGGCTAAGGAAGCAGGCATTGACGAGGTACGCGCTCAGCTGCTGCCGCAGGATAAGCTTAGCGAGCTTAATATGCTGCGCAACAAGTACGGCCCGGTTATGTTCGTTGGTGACGGCATTAACGATGCGCCTGTATTAGCCGGTGCGGATGCCGGCGCTGCTATGGGCAGCGGTGCAGATGCAGCGATTGAGGCTGCCGACGTTGTCTTCATGAATTCCGAAGTGAAGGCTATTCCGCAGGCTATTGCGATTGCGCGTGCAACCGGTGCGATTGCTTGGCAGAATGTAATTTTCGCTCTGACTGTTAAGGTTATCATTATGATTGCAGGCCTTATGGGCTACGCTTCTATGTGGGCGGCAGTCTTTGCGGATACCGGTGTATCTTTGCTGTGCGTGCTGAATTCTATCCGTATTCTCTACAAAAAGATATAATAAAAAGCTATAGCTAATATGCTGATTTGGTTTACGTCGGCTGACTATAAAGTCAGCCGACGTTTTTTTGTAAACATAACAGCATAAGCTAACTAATTTTGTAAATTAGCGTAGGATTTTACAAAAAATGCTTGACAAAAATTTATAGCTGACGTAAACTTTCAATAGTAGTTAGGAATACCTAACTACTAAAAAAATCGTGTCAAGTTAGTATCTGCTAACAAATTCTTTGGAGGGAATTATGATGCCTTTATTAATGGCCCGTCGCGGCGAGACTAACAAAATCAGCGCTGTTCGCGGCAAGGATGAAATCAAACGCTTTCTGGCTAACCTGGGCTTTGTAGAAGGCTCAGCTGTAACTGTTATTTCTGAAATTGACGGCAATCTTATCGTCAATGTGAAGGATGCCCGCATTGCCCTGAGCAAGCAGATGGCAGCCAAAATATTTATCTGATGCAAGTGGAGGATGTTATGAAAACATTGAAAGAAGTTCCTGTTGGCGAAACAGTTACCGTTACCAAGCTCGTTGGTGAGGGTGCGGTAAAAAGACGTATTATGGATATGGGCGTGACTAAGGGTGTGAGCGTATTCGTACGTAAGGTTGCACCGTTGGGTGACCCGGTGGAGGTAACTGTACGTGGCTATGAGCTGACTTTGCGTAACGGCGAAGCTGAACACATCGTTGTAGAATAATTTGGAGGGAAAAGATGAAACAGATCAAGATTGCCCTGATTGGTAACCCTAACTGCGGCAAAACAACAATGTTTAATGATTTGACCGGTTCCAACCAATATGTTGGTAACTGGCCCGGCGTAACTGTAGAGAAAAAAGAAGGCGGCCTTAAAGGTCATGATGATGTAATTATTACCGACCTGCCCGGTATTTATTCCTTGTCTCCGTACACTTTGGAGGAGGTTGTTTCCCGTAACTATCTGCTGCAAAATGATGTTGACGGTGTACTGAATCTGGTTGATGGCTCTAACATCGAGCGTAACCTGTACCTGACTACCCAGGTTATGGAGATGGGTTATCCTGTAACTATTGCTTTGAACATGATTGATATCGTCCGCAAGAACGGCGATAAGATTGATACCGCTAAGCTGGCTGCCGAGCTTGGCTGCGAGATTGTGGAAACCTCCGCACTGCAGGGTGAAGGCACCGGTGAGGCTGCCGAAAAAGCAATTAAAGCTGTCGGCGGTGCTGCACCGAAATATATGCGCTTTAGCAGCGAGGTTGAGGATGCTCTGACTGCGATTGCTCGCGAAGCCGGCAACAAGGTGCACGGTATGAGCGAGCGCTGGCTGCTGGTAAAGCTGTTTGAGCGTGATAAGAAAATTGCTGATGCTTTGGGCCTGAGCGAAGGCGAGCAGGCTAAGATTGAAGAAATCGTTGCAGCCTGCGAGGAAGCGCTGGATGATGATGCCGAAAGCATTATTACCAACGAGCGTTATAACTACATTGGCGAGCTGATGAGCAATGCAGTTGTCAAAGGCCATACCGGTCTGACTATTTCCGATAAAATCGACAGCATTGTAACGAACCGTTTCCTGGCTCTGCCGATTTTCGCAATTATCATGTTCCTGGTTTATTACATTGCTGTAGAAACCGTAGGTACTGTTGTAACTGATTTCACCAATGATACACTGTTCGGTGAATGGATTCAGCCTTGGGTGCAGGAGCACATGGAGGCTGCCGAATGTGAGGATTGGCTGGTATCTCTTGTTGTTGATGGTATTATCGGCGGCATTGGTGCACCGATCGGCTTTGCTCCGCAGATGGCCATTGTCTTCCTGCTGTTGAGCTTTTTGGAGGACTGCGGTTATATGGCGCGTGTAGCCTTCATTATGGACCGTTTCTTCCGTCAGTTCGGTATGAGCGGCAAGAGCTTCATTCCTCTGCTGATTTCTGCAGGCTGCGGCGTACCGGGTATTATGGCTTCCCGTACTATTGAAAACGAAACCGACCGTCGTCTGACTATCATGACGACTACCTTTATCCCCTGTGGTGCTAAACTGCCTGTTATTGCTTTGCTTTCCGGCGCAATTATGGGTGGTGACTGGTACATGGCTCCGATTATGTACTTCGTTGGCTTCTTCGCTGTTATTACTGCCTGCATCATTCTGAAAAAGACTGAGCTGTTTGCCGGTGATCCTGCTCCGTTTGTTATGGAGTTGCCGCCGTACCATCTGCCTGCTGCTAAGAACGTATTGCTGCATACCTGGGAGCGTGTTGCTGGCTTCCTGAAAAAAGCCGGTACTATTATCTTCCTGTGCTGCGTTGTTATGTGGTTCCTGGCAAGCTTTGGTATTGATGAAGGCTCTGTTGCTATGGTTGATACTGAAAAGAGCTTTGTTGCCTACATTGGTAACGGTCTTGCTCCTATCTTCGCTCCTCTGGGCTTTGACAGCTGGCAGGCTGTGGCTGCTGCTTTCTCCGGCTTTGTGGCTAAGGAATCTATCGTCAGCACGATGGCTATTCTTTCCGGTCTGGCTGATGCAGCTGAGGATGAGCCTGATTTGTGGACTGCTGTTATGGCGTTCTTCCCGAGTGCTGTTGCAGCGTTCTCCTTCCTGGTGTTCAACCTGCTGGATTCTCCCTGCCTGGCAGCGATTTCCACTATGAGCCAGGAGATGAACAGCAAGAAGTGGACCTGGGCAACTATTCTCTTCCAAAACTTGTATGCTTACAGCATGTGCCTGATGGTTTACCAGTTCGGCAGAGTGCTTGTCGGCGGTGAAGCATTCAGCTTCGGTACTGCTGTAGCTGTTGTTTTTCTGATTGCGTTCCTGTATCTGCTCTTCCGTCCGGCTAAGAAATATAACAAAGAGACTGTTATGAGCATTGATGCAAAATAAAAGAGGTGTTTCGTATGGCAACCTGGATTATTGGTCTGATTATTGTTGGTTGTGTGTATTTGGCATCCAAGCAGGTCATCAAGGCACATAAAACCGGTGGCTGCATTGGTTGTGATGCCGGCGGCGGTAAGGGTTGCTGCCCGCATTGCAAGCATACGACAACTGTAAATCTTCGGAAGAAATAATTTTAGTATGATGAGTATTTGAAGGGCCGCGCGTTCGCGCGGCTCTTTTTGTGTTTGTGTGAGCTTTAGCTCAGCCTTCTTGCCTGCCCCATAGGGGAAGGTGCCGAACGAAGTGAGGCGGAAGGGGGAAGCAAAAGCATCGCAATTGATATATCGCAACCCTTCCGTCTGCTTGCAAAGCTCGCAGCCACCTTCCCTTTCAGGGAAGATATAATGATATATTGAAACTCTAACTTTCTATATGCTCCCTGTAAGGGAGCTGGCATCGCCACAGGCGATGACTGAGGGTTGTACCCTTTAAGGGAAGGTGCCGAACGAAGTGAGGCAGAAGGGGGAATTTCCCACACTATATAGTAACAAAATATTAACAAAACACTATATGTTGACAATTGCGGAATTTTGTGTATAATAGAGTCATAACCTAATGCAGTCTGCTTCCTGACGGATAAGTGGAATTGACCACGTGGAGGCAGATGAATGTATGCGCCGACCGTCTGGGCAAAATCGCCCAGACGTTTTTTCTTTATAAGGAGCAAAAGAGAAAACCCGGGTGACTAGGTAATACTTATAAAGAGAGGTATTCATGATGCAACAGACAAAAAACAGATGGCTGATCGTGCTGGCAGCCATCGGCATTCACATCAGCATTGGCAGCGTATACGCATGGAGCGTACTGACGAAGCCTATTATGCAGGCTATGGGGTTTTCGCTGAAGGAGGTTACATGGACCTTCTCACTGGCGATTTTGTTCTTGGGTACTTCCGCAGGCTTTTTGGGAACGTATGTAGAAAAATACGGTCCGCGCCGCAGCGGTCTGATATCCATGTGCTTTTTCGTAAGCGGTCTGCTGGGTACAGCCTATGCACTGACACAGCACAGCCTGCTGCTGTTATATCTTTTTTACGGCGTTATCGGCGGTATCGGTCTGGGAACAGGCTATATTACGCCGGTGTCTACACTGGTAAAGTGGTTCCCCAATAATCGCGGTCTCGCAACCGGCCTGGCGATTATGGGCTTTGGCTTTGCCAGCCTCGTTGCAGGTCCTTTGATGCAGATTTTGATTGCTAAATACGGCCTGGTAGAAAACTTTGTGATTCTGGCCTGCATTTACGCAGTAGTTATGACTGCTTCCGCACTTTATCTGGAGCCGCTTAAGCAGGAAACTGCAGCAGGAAAGGGACAGTTTAAGGCAAAGATGCCTGAGCATGTGCAGTACACTGTGAAGGAGGCTATGCACACCTGGCAGTTCTATGCTTTATGGTGGATTTTCTTTACGAACATCACCTGCGGTATCGGTCTTTTGGCTGTAGCTTCGCCTATGGCACAGGAGGTTATCGGTATGTCTCCGATTGCGGCGGCGTCTATGGTTGGCATCATCGGCCTGCTGAACGGCGGCGGCCGTATTGTGTGGTCCACTATTTCCGACTATATTGGCCGTGCGAATACGTATCTGGCATTTTTCGTTATCGAGATTGTGGCTTTCTACCTTTTGGGTGGCGTAAATGAAAGCTTTATGTTCCAACTTCTGGTGTTCATTATCATCACCTGCTACGGCGGTGGCTTCTCCTGCATGCCGGCGTATCTGAGTGATTTGTTCGGCACCAAGCAGCTGAGCGCAATTCACGGACGTATTTTAACAGCGTGGGGCCTGGCAGGTATTGCGGGACCGCTGCTTTTATCCGTAATTTACGAGCGCACGCACAGCTACAGCTTTACGCTGTACTTCTTCAGCGCCTGCTTTGTAGTAAGCCTGCTGCTGGCAGTAGTGCTTAAGCTGAAGGGCAAAACTGCCTGAGCTGTTGCTTGAAGAAGCAAATTACATTGCAAAATCGCTTTTTTTGCTAAAAAAACGAAAAAATTTTGAGCGTCCTACCCTAAAATGCCTTTTGGGGTGGGGCGCTTTTTCGCTCCCTGGCATATAATGAGCATAGAGAAAAGCAAAAAGCTTACGCAGATGTAAAAAAGGGGGCGTAGATTATGAAAAAGCATTTTAAGTATTTGGCAACGGCAGGATTGATTGCAGCGCTGCTTTTGGCGGCAGGCTGTGGGGATGATGCCAAGGACAAGAAGAAAGTTGATAAGCCGGACACCAAGACAGAGCAGAAGGTAGATAAAAAAGCCCAAGCACCGGTAGTTAAACCGCCAGAGGGAAAATATTACAGATATCCTTCCTATCTTTATGATGTAACCAAAACGCCGGAAATGACGCCTGAGATGATTAAATATGTAGATGATTTTGCTTCGACCGTAAAATTGGCGCCGTCTGAAAAAGGTAAATTCCTTAATGATTCACGCATTAATAGACCTAATGAAGAATATCATCGTATCTGGCTGCATGCCAATGGCAGCAATCATAATCGCAATAACAAATTTAAAAATTCTAAGGGGAAGGAAGTATATCAGCAGGAGGTTT
>OHZM01000383.1_pt1 | contig 13616 bp, 12 predicted proteins | sample 1580481 | NCBI WGS metagenome assembly OHZM01 (sample SAMEA3882506, study PRJEB24775) | human gut metagenome | biome: human-associated habitat; feature: intestine environment; material: feces | place: Netherlands | collected 2009/2010 | reverse complement strand
AGCAGTAAGCGCAACGTATTTTTTTACGTTTTATTTTCGTTCCACTTTCATCTCATTTTTCATTTTAAAACCAATACGTAAGCGAAACGCAAATTTTTACGTTTCATTTCTGTTGCAACGAAAAAGAGCCGTGCCTGCGCACGACTCTTTTTTATTGCTTATTCAGCTTATCTTACCAATGATATTTTTCGCCTCTGCTGATTTTAAAAGCACGGTAAATCTGCTCAATCAACAATAAACGAATCATCTGATGCGTAAAGGTCATTTTAGAAAAGCTCAGCGCCAAATCGGCACGCTTACGCAACGCATCAGTATAACCAAAGGCACCGCCAATCACAAAGGTGATATGGCTGTTGCCGGCAAGTGCCAGCTCGTCCAGCTTTGCCGCCAAATCCGGGCTGCTCAGCTGCTTGCCGATGACATCCAGCAAAATCACATAGGAATTTGCCGGGATAATTGCCAGCAGGCGTTGCGTTTCACGCTCCAGCACCTGCTGCTTTTCCGCATGAGATGGATTATCTGGCATACGCTCTTCGTTAATTGCCAGCGTTTCCAGCTTGCAGAAGGGTGTCAGCCTTTTGCTGAATTCCTCTATACCCGCAGTAAGATATTTTTCTTTAATTTTGCCTACACAGGCTATCGTTATCTTCAATTGCCGTAATCCTTCGGAACTTCTTCCAATACCACAGTTCTGCTTTCTCTCTGACCGTTACGCATAATAGTTACTTCGGCTCTGTCACCTACCTTGCATTTTGACAGAGCAGTGCGCAGGTCAAGCGCAGTCTTTACCTTGTTGCCGTTAAAGCTCAGGATAATATCGCCGGGGCGTATATCAGCTTTTGCTGCCGGACTGCCGGGAACAACCTTAAAGAGGAAGATACCGCCATGCAGGTTGATTTCAAAGCCATAGCGGTCAGCAATTTCCTGATCCATCAGCGAAGCACCCAGATACGGTCTTGCAATGCGGCCGCGCTCTGCCAGCTCCTGCAGAATCGGTTTAGCTGTGTTGATAGGAATAGCAAAGCCAATGCCTTCAACACCGCTTACAGCAACCTTAGCACTATTGATGCCTACTACCTCACCGTCAGCATTGACCAATGCACCGCCGCTGTTGCCGGGGTTAATTGCCGCATCAGTCTGAATCAAGTTAAACTTGCGCTCGCCTACTTCAATGCTACGGTTCAATGCACTGATAACGCCTGCGGTTACACTGCCGCGGAATTCCAGTCCCAGCGGGTTGCCGATAGCAATTGCCGGTTCTCCGACCTGCAATGTATCGCTGTCCCCAAAGGTAGCAACAGTAAGATTATCCGCATCAATTTTTACTACAGCCAAATCGGTTACGGCATCGGCACCCAGAACCTTGCCTTTAACGGTACGTCCGTCAGGCAGGCTGACGATGATTTCCGATGCGCCCTCTACTACGTGGTTGTTGGTTGCAATATAGCCGGCCTTGTCATAAATAACGCCGCTGCCTGTACCGCGCTCCATCAGCTGCGTGCGGTTGAAGAAGTCGCGCACATAGGCCTTGTTGGTGATACCTACAACAGCAGGGCCAACCTTCTTGGCAGCAGCTACAATCGGTGTATTGCGCGCCGCGCTCAGCTGCTGCTCTGTCTTGACAGCAGGCTTATCATGCACTGCGGCAGATGTTTTATTGTCGCCGCAGCCGGCAACCAGAATTGCCGCACCTAAAAGACCACAGACAAAAATATTGGCCGATTTTTTCCAGATACTCTTGTTCATCTGTATCCACTCCTTATTTTAAATCTAAGACTGCCGGCAGCGGACTGTCTGCTACTACCCTGTTCTGGGCAGCCACAAAAAGCTCTGTTTCCTGCAGGCGGTTATTATCTTGTAAAATATTCTGCACCGTATCCTGCGCCAGCTGCGGCAGGTTATTGTGCTCGCTCAGGTGCGCAAGCACGATATGCTCCGGCAGACGCTCGAGCTCCGTCAGAAAATGTCCGGCAGTATCATTGGATAAATGTCCCAACGTACTTAAAATGCGCTGCTTCAGATGACGCGGATAAGGACCGTTTTTCAGCATTTCCACATCATGATTGGCTTCGAGCACCAAAGCACTGCTGCCGGCAACCGCCTCACGGATGGTATCGGTCACAAAGCCCGCATCCGTAAGATATGTGCACTTGGAGCCGTTGCTGCGGCTCGTAAAGGTATATCCGTGCGGGTCAACGGCATCATGCGGTATGCTGAAGCTCTGCACCTCCAGATCGCCGCAAAGCAGACGGTTATTGTCAATAAGACGGCAGTTTTGGCGCACCAGACTGCTGTCCTTGGCTAATATTGCACGCCAGGTAAGCGCACTGCTATATACAGGCACCTGATAATTTTTTAAAAATGTTGCCAGCCCACGGACATGATCGACATGCTCATGTGTAATAAACACGCCGTCCAGCTCGTTTACGCTGACGCCTATTTCCTTCATTCTCGTTGTCAACGCTCTGCAGCTGATACCTATATCAACCAAAAAGCGTTGCTTTGCTGTGCTTATCAAAGCGGCATTCCCCTTGCTGCCACTGGCCAGCATCACAATCTGAAAGTCGTTTAGCACAACGCCTTCACTCCTATCAATATAACATCTTTATTATAGCAAATTCACAAACTGCTATTGTGGCATTTTGGTAAAAATAACGCTACAAAAATCTGACATAATTACCCAATATATAAAGAAAAGTGTACCAATCAGCTAGAGAATCGGTACACTTCTTTATAGTTTAATGCATCGTGGAGCACTTCGGACACAGACCAAAGAAATAGAACTGACGGCGGCTGATAGTATAACCGCTCTGCTTCTCTACATCCTGTGTCAGCTGCAGCTTAACGCCGTCATCCATCAGCGCATCGTCTACCGCACCGCATTTCAAGCAGCGCAGATGATAATGCTCGCTGATATCGGCATCATAACGGAAGCTGTCCTCTCCTGTATTCAGAACCTGGATAACGTTGATATCATGCAGAATTTCTACGGTTTTATACACTGTAGCAAAGCTCATAGCAGGAAACTTCGGCTGCAGCTTATTAAACAGCATCTCTGCATTCGGATGCCATGTTTCATCAGCCAAGGCTTCATAAACAGCAAGTCTTTGAGGGGTGACCTTATAGCCACGCTCGCGCAACAGGTTGGTTAATTCCTGACTTGTAAGCATATTCATCACTCCATTGCCAACAGAATCGGATACAGCGGTTGTCCGCCGTAAAAGGTTTCAACCTCCCATTCATCATTCAGCTCTTCCACTTCAGCTGCCAGCTTTTCAGCCTGCTCTTCGGTTACATCGGTACCATAATATAAGCTGATCAGTTCATAATCCCCATCTGTCAGCATCTTCTGCAGCACTTCCTCCATGCTGCTGCCGTTGCAAACAATTTTATCATTTAAGATACCAAGATAATCGCCCTCATGGATAGAAATACCGTTTACTACGCTGTCGCGTACAGCTACGGTAATGCTGCCACTGGCTGTTTCCTTGGCTTCCTTGGTCATAATAACAGTGTTTTCATCCATGCTGCGTGTTGCATCAAAATGCAGCAGTGCGGACAAACCCTGTGCCATATTGGTAGTAGGAACATAGGCTACCTTGGAATTACCCAGCAGCTTACGCACCTGCTCAGCCGCCAAAACAATATTCTTATTGTTCGGCAGAATAATATACTGCTCGCAGGTACCGTTTTCAATAGCATTGACAAACTCTTCTACCGGAGGATTCATGCTCTGACCGCCGCTGATAATCTCTGCAGCACCCATTTCATGCATGATTTTGGCAATGCCGTCACCGGCTGCAACAGTAAGCACACCAACGCCATGCTTTACCGGTTGAATATCATCGGCAGTAAAGAGACGGTTTTCGTGCTGGTCACGCATATTTTCTATTTTGATATCATGCAACGTACCCCATGTCTGCGCCATATTGAGCGCATCACCGGGATGCTTGGTATGGATATGCACTTTGACAATATCCTCTACCACTGCCACAATCATGGAATTGCCCATGCCCTCTAAGGCCTTGCTGACGGTCTGCTTATCAACATCAGCATCCTTGACGATAAATTCGGTGCAATAAGGATATTCCAAATCAAGCGGCTCGCCCTTTTGAATCTGTATCTTGGCACGCGGTGTAACAGGCAGCACTTCGCAGTCCTGACCGCGCAGGCCTGCCAGACAGCCCTCGAAAAAGACAATCAGACCTTGGCCGCCGGCATCAACAACACCAGCTGCCTTCAGTGCAGGCAACAGCTCCGGAGTTCTTGCAAGCTCTTCCTTGCCGCTGCTGATAGCCTCCAGCAGTACTTCCTCCAGGCTAACGTTGCCGCGGACAGCATTATAAGCACCCTTAGCCATACCGCGGGCTACCGTCAGAATAGTGCCTTCTACCGGTTTGGATACACTGCGGTAAGCATATAAAATACCAAACTGGAAAGCCTTGCCTATTTCTGTATTGTTCAGCGTCTTTTTACCGGCAACACCCTTGCCGATACCACGCAGCAGCTGCGACAAAATTACGCCGGAATTTCCGCGTGCACCCATAATAGCGCTGCGGGCAGCTGCGGCACCGATTTCGCCGGCCTCGGCCTCATCGCTCATTGCGCTGATAGCCTTCGCCACGGACGCCATAGTATGCATCATATTAGTACCGGTATCGCCATCCGGTACCGGAAAAACATTTAAATCATTAATAGCTTCAAAATTCTTTTCAAAGCTATGGTAAGCACCCAGCAGCATATCCTTCAGCTGCTTGCCGGTAATTACCTTGCTATTATTCATCTAAACCCCACACCTTTCCTTTCAGGCTTTGCGACGGACAAATACGCCGATAGCACCGGGTCCGAGATGAGCAGCCAAAACGGTGCCGATACCTGTAAGCATAGTCGGTACATTCGGGAATAATTCCTGCATCTGCTGTTTCAAATCCTCTGCATCTGCCAAAGCCTCTGCATGAGCGACGAAAATTGCTTCAATGGGTGCCTTTTCAGCAGCCATCTCAACCATGCGCTTCATAACCTTTTTACGGGTACGGCACTTGTCCGCAACTTCCAGTTTGCCCTCTTTATCTAAGTGCACAATAGGGCGAATACCAAAAATACTTCCTATCAAAGCGCCAACTGCGCCAATGCGTCCACCCTTTTGCAAATAGTCTAATGTATTTACACTGAAAAATGTTTCTGTACGCGCAACCATCTCACGCGCCATTTTTTCGGCCTCGTCAATATCCATGCCTGCAGCTGTATGCTTCAGTACTTCCATAGCAATACCGCTGATAGGGCAGGCAGCAGTCTTGCTGTCGATTACACGGATATCCGCGCCCTTTATATCATCCATTACCTGACGTGCAGCAACGCAGGCGGTCTGATATGTACCGCTGAGCACGCTGTCTACTGTCAGCATAATTACTTTTTTGCCTTCCTGAGCAAGCTTGGTGAAAAGCTCCACTACCACACCGATAGGCGGCTGAGAGGTAATCGGCAGCTTACCGGTTGCGTCTACCATACCGAACAATTCTGCCAGCGAACGTTCCCCGTCCTGCCATTCCAAATCTCCATGGCGGATAATCAAACGCAGAATGTGACAACGGGGATCATCCTTCAAAGCTGTTTCGTCTGCTGCCGAAATACTATCTACGACAACATGTATTTCATCGTGCATATAAGCCTCCTGTTAATTATGAATATTCTCTATATAAGTTATATCCGTTCTTCTCCCATATTATATTATATTGTACCATATTCTGAAAACTATTGCTACATTGACTATAGCTAACTGACAATATTTCCAAAATTATATACTAAATTTCTAAAAATGGCAAAAAAAAAAGCCCTTACGAAGAAGGGCCAAATGAGGGGCTGTTTTGATGCTCTTAGTATACCATCTTTGTATACAAAATGCAAGAGTTTTTTGTAAATTTTTTTACGTTAGCTGACTAAATTGTCCACGAACTTCCGGCACGCCTTACGATTCGTGGACAACTTCATTCTTGATTATCATAGCCCGCAGTATCAAACCTGCGGCCGCTTACAGCTTATTTAAAGTCTGCACCCAGCATAATTACGCCATCGCAGTCGGCAGCACCGTCACGGCTGATACGCATCTGGTGCGCAAAGGGGACGTTGGAAAGACGATTGACAACAGCACCGTTATTAGTTGTAGAAACAACAACAGTATTGCCAATTATTTCGCCGCTGCCGCCGCTGATAACCTCAAAGCCGGCATTACGCAAGCGTGCAGCAGCCTCCGCACCTGCAGTTTTGCTGCCGCTGCAGTTAACAAGGCGCACAACTCCGCGGCTGTCAGAAGAAGTTTCTTTGGAAGCAGTATTTTTACCTGCATCCTTGGCTTTATCAGCCTGCTTCTTCTCTTCTTCCTTAGCTTTTTCTTCCTTTTTAGCCTTCAGCTCTTTTTCCTCTTTGACAGCTTCCTTATTTTCCTCGCTGTCATCGCCCTTTTCTACCTTTTCCACAGCATTGTTGTATTCCTTCTCCATCAGCTCAGCTGCAGATTTGTAGTGCTCCGTCATGGTTGCACCCTGCATCTTAACCATCAGCTCACGCAGGTCGGTAATATCCGGCAGCCAATAGCTGATACCGTCGATATACTTCGGAGTACCAGGAACCATCGCCATAGACAGGCCCTTTTCCTTAACCATGGAATGCAGCGCTCTGCCCAAATCTATCATATCGCTAAGAGGCATATCAGTCTTTACCATAGAGGTCAGTTGCTTAGCCAGACCGGGGATATGCAGCAGCATATCAGCAGAGGTAATCTTATCGTACACTGCCATCAGGAAATGCTGTTGGCGGCGGATACGGCCGATATCGCCTTCTTCATCGCGGAAGCGTACATACTGGATTGCTGTTTTGCCGTCCAGATGCTGACGACCCTTTTTCAGGTCAACGGTAAAGCCATCCCAGGTATCATGATAATACATATCCTTTTCCACATCGATATCAATACCGCCGATAGCATCAACAAGACCGGTAAAGCCTTTAAAATCAACCATTACGTAATTGTTGATTTTGATACCCAGCAGCTCTTCTACAGTTTTCTGTGTCAGCTCACGTCCGCCGTAAGCATAGGCATGGTTAATCTTATCCCAGCCGTGACCGTCAATGCGTACACGTGTATCACGCGGTACCGAAAGCAGGGAAGCGCTTTTATTGTTGCTGTCGAACATTACGACAAAAAGCGTATCACTGCGGCCCACATCATCGGAGCGTTCGTCAACGCCCAGAACAACGATATTCTTTTTCAGATTCAGCCTGTCTGTCGGCGCAAGATTATCCAATCCCGTTTCCGGAAAGAAATAACCGAAGGCAATATAGCCTACTACACAGATAACTGTTACAATCATTAAAATTTTTGTCTGGAGAATGCTTTTCATCCTTATATAACCTCTCAATCAATTTCTTCTGCCAGATATTCCGTCAGCTCCTTGCGGCTGCGGTACAGGAAAGCATACAGCATGCGTGCGGTCAGGCCCCAGATAACCTTATCCTCATACAGGTAAAAATACACATAATAGGACTTGTTCATGCGCCAGCCACGCTTGCGCTGCGGCACCAGGTCAAACGGAAAATCATCACCCGGATGATCTGCCAGCTGCACGGAGCCACGCCTTGGCTTTTGCTCCAAAAGCACCTTAAGCGGTACAGTAAAGATGCGCTCTACCTCGCTTTTGCTGTACGTAATCTTGCTGATATCATCAATCAGACCAACAAAGGGGTGGATAATCGGTCCGTTATGCGTTACCAGACAATCCAGCTCACCGCAGATGGTGATATTCCCAGGCTTCAGGCCAAGCTCCTCGCAGGTTTCGCGCACTGCGGTATTGCGAAAGCTGTTATCCTCACATTCGTACTTACCGCCGGGGAAGCACACCTCACCCGGCTGACTGCGCAGCGTATGTGCCCTTTCCTCAAACAGCACACTGATGCCTTCGGGAGTACGCACTAAGGGCAGCAGCACGGCAGCATCCCACAAGCGGTCCAACTTATCAATTCCGGGAGCACGGCGATGCAGACGTTCAAACAATACATACTGTAATTTTTCCATCTCATTCATAATAACACCTTATTTTAACACCTTCGTCAGCAAATGAAAATAGTATTTATAAATTTCTGCGTGAGACAGGTGTTTTCCTGCCGCAAAATGTAACTAAGCTGTAAAATCCAAGTAACAATCCTTAAAAAATGCTTTATTTACATTGTTTACGGCAAAAGGAAAGCGCCAGCCGCTACTGCAGCTGACGCCAAGGGAAAGACAGATTTAATTAGTACAGAGGAGCTTCAGCTTCTGCATGCTTTTTTTCGCTCTTGTCAACCAGCAGAGTTACAGCAGCATCGCCGGTGATGTTAACAGAGGTACGCGGCATATCAAGGATACGGTCGATACCTGCGATAAGAGCAGAGCCTTCCAGCGGCAGACCAAGGCTGGTCAGAATCATGGTCAACATGATGAAGCCTGCGCCCGGAACACCTGCAGTACCGATAGAAGCCAAAGTACCGGTAACAATAATGGTCATATATTGGGAAGCGGTGAGGTCAATGCCGTACAGTTGAGCAATGAACAGTGCGCATACGCCCTGGTAAGCAGCAGTACCATCCATGTTGATGGTTGCGCCCAACGGCAGAACGAAACTGGAAACCTCTTTGGAAGCGCCCATTTTTTGAGCACAGCTCATGGTCAGCGGCAGAGTACCACCGGAGGAGCAGGAGCTGAAAGCCATCAGGGATGCCGGAGCGATACCCTTAATGAATTTGATGAAGCTCATGCCTGCCAGGAATTTAATCATAGAGCCATAAACGAGAACTGCATGCAGGAGGCAAGCCAGATATACAGCGATAACAACCTTCAGCAGCGGCAGCAGAACTGCAGGACCGTTAGATGCAACTACCGGAGTAATCAAACCGAAAACACCAATCGGAGCAACAGCCATAATCATGCCGACAATTTTGTAGGAAACTTCAGCCAGACCATCGATGGTGTGTTTCAAAGCGTTAGCTTTTTCACCGACAACAGTAATACCGGCGCCAACGAAGAGAGAGAAAACGATGATTTGCAGCATGTTAGCTTTAACCATAGCTTCCAACGGGTTAGTCGGGAAAATGTCAATGATAACCTTGGAAATAGGCGGTGCAGCCTTAGCAGCAACCTTAGCAGTATCAGCTGCCATATGCAGACCAACACCCGGCTGCATGATGGTACCGATTGCCAAACCGATAACGATAGCAAAAGCAGTGGTTACCAGATAGAACGCTACGGTTTTAACACCGATACGGCCTACCTTTTTGATATCACCCAAGCTGGTGACACCGATTACCAGGCTGGAGAATACCAGCGGTACGATAACCATTTTGATCATGTTCATGAAAATTGTTCCCAGAGGACCAATCCAGGTCTTGGCGAAGCCGGCACCTTCAGCACCCAGCTCCAGGCCTGCAATAATACCAAGCGCAAGGCCGATTAAAATTTTTGTAGATAAGTTCATTTTTACAACCCCCAGATAATTAAGTAAAAAAACTGTTAAGTCAATTATAGCAACTTATCATTAAAAAGTCCGATTGTATACAGTATTATTGCCGTGTATACAATATTATTTACGACTATCCCGTCGAAGCGCATAAAAATACCCCTGCAGCAACGTGCAGGGGCAAAGGCAAATTATCTTATTTAACTAAAAGCTCATACAGCACTACGGCAAGAGCACCGGGAACACCGAAGAAGCCGGCAATCAAAGCCTTGATAACCGTAATCTTCATGGTAAAGCCCGCCAAAGAGCCTACCAGATTGATGAACCACAGCAGCAGTGCGCCGCAGAGACCATTCCACACCAGCTTAAACGGCATCGACAGCAGCTTTACTACCAGCAAAAGCAGCAGTACGCCGCCAATCATCGGCCCAAAGGCACCAAGCGGTGACAAAATAGCATTAAGTTCCATATTAAATAACGCCGGTCCTTTCTACATTGTGCGCCTGTTTTCCAGCGCTTTAGACAAGGTTATTTCGTCAGCATATTCCAAATCGCCGCCCATCGGCAGACCATGAGCAATACGGCTGACGGTTATTCCTACAGGCTTCAGCAGCTGCGCCAGATAGGTAGCAGTCGCTTCACCTTCTACATCCGAGTTGGTCGCAATAATAATTTCACTGACCGATTCCTGCTGCAGGCGCAAGAGAAGCTCTCTGATGCGCAGCTTTTCCGGACCGATACCGTCAAGCGGCGAAAGTACACCGTGCAGCACGTGATACAGTCCGTGATAGCCATGACTGCGCTCCATCGCCGCAATATCCTGCGGCTGCTCCACTACACAGATAGTAAAGCTGTCGCGCGAGCTGTCACGGCAAATCTCGCATACATCGCTGTCAGTAAGATTAAAGCAGCGGCTGCAGTAGTGAATCTGCTCCTTGGCACCGCTCAAGGCCGCCGCCAGCTGTTTCACATCCTCCGCAGGCATGTCAATCACATGATAGGCCAGTCGCATAGCTGTTTTTGAGCCGATGCCCGGCAAACGCCTGAGCTGCTCATATAAATTAGCCAGCGGCCTGATCATTCTTGCCATCAGCTTAGAACATGCCAGGCAGCTTCATGCCGCCGGTAACCTTAGCCATTTCTTTTTCGGTAAGCTCGTCAATCTGCTTCATAGCGTCATTGACAGCTGTAAGAATCATATCCTCCAACATTTCTACATCCTCGGGATCTACAGCGGTCGGATTGATTTTGATGGATTTCAGTTCTTTTTTACCGCTGACAACAACGGTTACGGCACCGCCGCCGACAGACGTTTCTACAGTACGGCTTTTCAGATCCTCCTGCATTTTCGCCATATCAGCCTGCATTTTCTGTACCTTTTTCATCATTGCCTGCATATTACCCATGCCACCTGGAAACATAATTAAATTCCTCCTTGATATTTACATATATTGATATTATATATTCTCAGAAACATAAGCCAAGGCTTCAGAGCCTCAAATTAGGTTTCATTGGTCTGATATATCCGTTACACTGCCGCCTAAGGCATTAAATGCCTTGCGCAGGTTTTCCGGCAGCTGCGCTGCCTGCAGATTTTGCGTTTCGCTTTCGGGCGATTGCTGCACTTCCTGCTGCTTTACAGGAGGCTGCGGCAGCTTAGCCTTGCCCTCAATGACAGCCTCCAGTCTGATTTCACGTCTTGCCAGACGCAGCAGGACCTCCTCGAAGGCTTTGCGATAATCATCCTTGTTCATCCTGTCCGCAAGGAACGGTGCCTTGAAGGCAACCTGCAGAATGTTGTTGGCAAAGCTGAAGACTCTGCCGTTTTTGGCGCAGGATACCATAGAATTCTTCTTTTCGGCCTTCATAATCTCCAAAGCCTGCTTCCAGAAATCCTCACCGGCGGCAAAATCACCGGCATATTCCTCTGTCTGCTGCACTTTAGCGCTTTTAGGCTTAGGAGCGGCGTTCACCGCTGCAGCCAGCGTATCGGCAGCAGGCTGCGGTTGCGCTTTGGCTGCAGGCTTCTTAGCCGGAGCAGCTTTTTCTACCTGCGCATTTGCGGATGCAGGAGCTTGCTGTGCAATCGGCTGCTGCACTAAATCTTCCTGAGCAGCAGGCTGCTGCACTGCCACAGCAGGTGCAGGCTGAGCGTTAATCGGAGTCTGCTGATAAACAGGCATTACGCCACCTGCCAGCTGACGCTCCAGCTGTTCAATTCTTGCCGATAAAGCAGCCAATGTGCTGCCCTCTACGCGGCATAAATCCAAAAGGCACAGCTCTGCCGTAATGCGCGGACGCATAGAACCGCGCAGCTCCTGAATAGCGCTGTGCAGCCTTTCCTCCGCCGCCAGCAGACGGTCACGTCCGAACAACGGTGCCAGCTCCGCCAACGCTTCTTTAGTATCCGTCAGATAAATTTCCTCATAGTCAGGAACTGCCAGATAAAGCACCAGCGCCCGCAGATACTCAATAAGCTCTGTAAGCACCTGCTTGACATCCTTGCCCTGCTCCAACAGCAGATTCAGCGTAGCCAGCGCCTGCGGCAGCTGCCTGCGTCCTATTGCTTCCGTCAACTCGTGCAGCGCTTCACGCCCTACGATGCCCAGTACCTCGCGCACGGTTGCCACCGTAACACGCTTGGCCATGACACCGCACTGGTCTAGCAGGCTAAGCGCATCACGCATGCCGCCCTCAGCCTGAATAGCTATTAAGCGCAACGCATCCGCATCCGCCTCAATACCGCTTCCTGCCGCTACCATAGCCAGATGCTCCGCAATCTCGTCTACCGTCACCCTGCGGAATTCAAAGCGCTGACAGCGCGACTGAATCGTTGCAGGCACCTTCTGCGGGTCCGTAGTCGCCAGAATAAATACAGCGTGTGCCGGCGGCTCCTCCAATGTTTTCAGCAAAGCATTGAAAGCTCCGGTAGAAAGCATGTGCACCTCGTCGATAATATAAACCTTGTAACGGCTTTCGGCAGGTGTAAAGGCTACCTGCTCGCGCAGGTCACGGATATTATCTACGCTGGTATTGGACGCAGCGTCAATTTCAATTACATCCAGAGAGGTTCCCTGCACAATGCGCTGACAGTTGCCGCATTGGCCGCAGGGCTCGGCAGTCGGCCCCTGCTCGCAATTCAGAGCCTTGGCCAGAATACGCGCCATACTGGTCTTACCGGTGCCGCGAGGACCGGAAAACAAATAGGCGTGGGCAATTTTGCCGCTTGCCAAAGCATTTTTCAAGGTTGTTTTCACAGCCTTTTGTCCCACAAGAGCGTCAAAATCCTGCGGACGCCACTGGCGGTATAATGCTACATAAGCCATCACCGCACCTCCCCGGAATTTATTACATACATAATTATTATACTCAAAATAGCCTGAAATGTAAATTGAAGTTTTGCAGTCCCCCGGCTCCCGTTAAAACAAATATTTTACTAATGCACTAAAGTATTATATAATATTATCAGCTAATCAAAAGGAGGCTACAGCAATGACCATCCCCGAAATTGACAAGGACTTTTTACGCAGGCAGCTGCCGGAATTTTCCGGGCAGACTGCCGACTATCATAACGAGAAAATCGGCAAAATTGCCTATAAGGAGTTTTCCGGTTACTTCGGCAGCTTCGCCCAGCGCGACGGCAAAAGCAATATGCTGCGCCTGCGCTGCAGCGCCGGACGCATCACTGTTGCAAAGCTGGCCTTCATAGCCGAGATGATCCGCAAATATAACATCAGCCGCATTCACTTCACAACCGGGCAGACTATACAGCTGCATGATCTCAGCGCCGAGGCTGCCGCTGAAATTTTGGAGCAATGCCTAGACGCGGATATCATTCCCTTCGGCTGCGGCGGTGACTATCCCGGCAATGTCCTCTGCTCACCCTTAAGCGGTGTGGAGCGCGAAGAATATTTTGACGTGCTGCCTTACGCCGAAGCAGCGGCGCAATATCTTGTCGCTGCCATTCCCGACGGCAAGCTGCCGCGCAAATTTAAAACCGGCTTTTCCAATTCCCCGCAAAATCTTACGCACGCTACCATGCGCGATTTAGGCTTCGCCGCCCGTCCCGACGGTCGCTTCGATGTCTACAGCGCCGGCGGTCTGGGACCTGCTCCCTGCATCGGTATAAAAATG
>OHZM01000372.1_pt1 | contig 13760 bp, 11 predicted proteins | sample 1580481 | NCBI WGS metagenome assembly OHZM01 (sample SAMEA3882506, study PRJEB24775) | human gut metagenome | biome: human-associated habitat; feature: intestine environment; material: feces | place: Netherlands | collected 2009/2010 | reverse complement strand
CCCTATATTATAATGGAAAATAGTATCTTTGCAACAGAAAAATTCAAAATGCGTTGTGAAACGCTTATCATCATCTTTTACTTATACAAAAAAATAAAACATTGGAGTTCAATAGGGATATTGAGATTCCAATGTTTTTTTTATACACTAAACTGAAACATATTATCATGTAAAGTTGACATATCATCATGTAACGTTGTCAGATTTCTAACCTTTCAGTATAAATCAATAGTCTATTTTATTGTCTACTTCCACAATTGATAGAGGATTTTACCCATAGACTGTAGACACAGATTATTTCTTTTCATTACCTAAATCTATCTGCGATATCTGATTCAACAGATTTACAGCCTGCCCTACAGTCTTCACATCATTGATGCGAAGCATTCGCTTGTTGAATTTTTCCTTCAGAACACAATCTTGAATATGACTGGTAACGTAAGCGAGTATGCGGTTAAACATCAGACTTCTGTAGAACGGACTGTTTACATTGCTCACAAACTGCATCTGCATATAGCCCTGCTTGAGAACAATCTTCTCGCAACCTAGCTTCTTGCCTACCCTACGCAAACCTACCACATGCATCAGTTCGTCTGCTTCATGAGGCACAGGACCAAAACGGTCTATCATACGCTTGCGGTAAGCCTCTACTTCCTCATCGCTCTCCAGACGGTCCAGTTCACGATAAAGGAGCATGCGCTCACTGTCACCCGGCACATAAGTCTGAGGAAAATACATCTCCAGATCGCTCTCTATGCCACAATCGTCAACGAAATCATCACCCGTAAGCTGGGCACCTTCATCCATCTTCTCCTGATAAAGATCACAGAACTCCTCGTTCTTCAACTCTGTGACAGCCTGAGAGAGAATCTTCTGGTAGGTTTCATAACCCAGATCTTCCATAAAACCGCTCTGCTCAGAGCCCAGCAGATTACCCGCACCGCGGATATCCAGGTCCTGCATGGCGAGATTGAAGCCGCTACCCAGTTCGCTGAACGTCTCCAGAGCCTCCAGACGGCGACGCGCCTCAGGAGTAAGTGCACTCTTAGGTGGCGCCATCAGATAGCAGAAAGCCTTCTTGTTGCTTCTTCCTACGCGTCCACGCATCTGATGCAGGTCACTCAATCCGAAGTGATGAGCATCGCTCACGATAATCGTATTGGCATTGGAAATGTCGATACCGTTCTCTACAATAGTGGTAGAAAGCAGTACATCATAATCGTAATTGATAAAGCCCATGATGATTTTCTCCAAATCCTCAGGCTTCATCTGTCCGTGACCGATTGCTACCCTACAGTCTGGGATATGCTTCTCGATGAGCATCTTGAGCTCCGGAAGCTTGGATATTCTGTCGCATACGAAATAAACCTGTCCGTTTCGGCTCATCTCGAAATTGATGGCATCGCAGATAACTTCACTACTAAACGTTACCAGTTCGGTATGAATCGGATAACGGTTAGGTGGCGGAGTGCGCATGATACTCATATCCCGGGCGCCCATCAGAGAGAACTGGAGGGTTCGCGGAATCGGAGTGGCACTCATCGTGAGTGTATCGACATTTACCTTGAGCTGACGGAGTTTCTCTTTGGTAGACACACCGAACTTCTGCTCTTCATCGATGACGAGCAGTCCCAGGTCATGCCATTTCACGGTCTTTGATATCAGCTTATGCGTACCTATGAGGATATCAATCTTACCCTCTTTCAGGGCGTCAAGCACCTCTCTGGTTTCCTTCGTTGTACGGGCTCTACTGAGATAGTCTACCCTTACAGGCATGCCTTCCAGACGCTTTTTGAAAGTCTGATAGTGCTGGAAAGCCAGAACGGTAGTAGGCACCAGCACCGCAACCTGCTTGCTGTCGCACGCAGCCTTGAAGGCTGCACGGATGGCAACCTCAGTCTTGCCGAAGCCCACATCGCCACAAACCAGACGGTCCATCGGTCTGCCACTCTCCATATCCTTCTTCACCTCCTGAGTAGCCTTATTCTGGTCTGGCGTATCTTCATACAGGAAGGAAGCCTCCAGCGTATGCTGCAGATAATTGTCGGCACTGAAGGCGAATCCCTTCTCCCGTCGGCGCTGGGCATAGAGTTTGATCAGGTCGCGCGCAATGTCCTTGATTCGCTTCTTAGCTTTGTCCTTGAGTTTATCCCAGGCACCTGTACCCAGTGTAGACAGGCGAGGCGGAGTACCGGTATCGCTGCGGCGATATTTGCTGATTTTATAAAGCGAGTGGATAGAAACATCCACCTTGTCATTGTTCGTATAGACGATGCGGATCATTTCCTGATAGCTGTTGCCCGCAGGAACCCTAACCAGACCGCCGAACTTGCCGATACCGAAGTCTACATGCACGATAAAATCTCCCACTTCCATCTCCTGCAGTTCCTTCATGGTGAGTGCCATCTTGCCGGCTCTCGCTTTATCTGAGCGCAGGTTATATTTATGAAAACGGTCAAAAATCTGATGATCGGTAAAGAAACAGCACTTCTTGTCATGGTCAGTAAAGCCTTCATGAAGCGTCTTGTCTACCGGTGTAAAACGGATGGCGTAGCGCTTCAGCTCTTCGCTTTCAAAGATATCCTTCAGGCGCTGTTGCTGCTTCTGGCTATCTGCCAATATATATAAGGTGTAACCCTGGAGCAGGAAATCCTCCAGAGTCTGACAAAGCAAATTGAAATTCTTATGGAAAAGAGGCTGTGGAGCGATATTGAAAGGTATCACAGCCGAACTCTCTGACGGAGCGACCTTGCCGAACTCGATACGGAGATGAGCCACTACTGCCTTCTTGAAATCGAGCGGAGAAACGAGGTTGAGCTCGGTCTTCATGTCATGTCTGATGCGCTCAGCCTCTACCTCAGTAGCTCCCTCCAGCTGCTCGGTAAGGCTCTGCGATGAGAAGCCTTCGGTATAGATCTGACCGATGCGGTCGCAAACGAAAGAAAGGTCTTTCGCCACGACTGGCGTACTTTCGGAGAGGAAATTGAGGAAACACTGCTTGTTGCTCTCGATATGGGCGAGTTCGGGCACGATTTCTATCTCTGTGCGCTTCGCCTGCGAGAGCTGGGTCTCAACATCAAAGGTACGGATGGTGTCAATCTCATCGCCGAAGAAGTCGATACGGAACGGATATTCGCAGCTGTAGGAATAGACATCGAGGATGCTTCCACGCACGGCAAACTGGCCCGGTTCATAAACATAATCGGTTTCTTTGAGTTCGAAATCGCGCAGGGTATGAACCACATCGGTCTGAGCAATCTGCTGGCCTACAGTCAGTTTCAGAATCCGTTCATCCAGATTCTGCTTAGCCACAACGAGTTCTGCCAGTGCATCGGGATAAGTGACTACCAGGAAATGTCCTCCCGAAGAGAGGCGCGCCAGCACCTCTGTACGTAGGATTTCGTTCGCTGCATCACGCTGCCCGTATTTCACGGCACGCCGATAGCTGGAAGGAAAGAAGAAGACCTTCTCCTGCCCCATCATCTGAGTGAGATCGTGATAAAAATAGCCTGCTTCATCGGCATCATCCAGTACGAAGAGTACCGAACGCCTCATCTTCCCCTGCAGAGAAGCAAAGAACATCGGAGCCGAAGAGCACAGCAAACCCTGGAGAAAAATGGAATGAACCGACTTCTTCCCCATCAAATCAAAGAGGGCATCCGCCTGTGGCGAACGCCCGTATGTTTTTTCTATCTTTTGGATTTCCATCCAAGTACTGATTAGTGATTACTGATTACTGAGTAGTGATTACTGAGTATTAATCCTTCTTCGGATATTTCTTGAACCAGCCATCCAGGCGCAGTCGCATCACGCCAAAGAAAGCCTCACCAAAGATGCCACCACTCATCTTGCTCACACCTTCACGACGGTTAACAAAGATGACAGGCACCTCCTTGATCTTGAAACCTATTCGATGAGCCGTATATTTCATCTCTATCTGAAAAGCATAGCCCTTGAAGCGGATAGCATCCAAATCTATGGTTTCCAATACCTTACGTCGGTAGCAGACGAATCCAGCTGTGGTATCATTCACCTTAAATCCGGTTACGATACGTACGTATTTAGAAGCGAAATAGCTCATCAATACGCGTCCGATAGGCCAGTTGACCACGTTCACACCCGAAATATATCTTGAGCCTACAGCCACATCATACCCCTCATCGTGAGTTGCCGCATAGAGACGAGGCAAATCATTAGGATCATGACTGAAGTCGGCATCCATCTCGAAGATGAAGTCATAGCCCTGCTTCAATGACCATTTGAAGCCCATGATATAGGCAGTACCCAAACCGAGTTTACCCGAACGCTCCAGGATATGCAGACGACCGGCAAACTCATTAGCCATCAAGCCCTTAACAATGGCAGCAGTACCGTCAGGACTTCCGTCATCGATAACGAGGATATCAAACTGCTTTTCGAGACCGAAGACAGCACGGATGATTTTCTCGATGTTTTCCTTCTCATTATATGTAGGAATGATTACTATGCTATCACTCATAACTTCTTCTAATTTTAATGATTCTGATTCTATATAATGTAATACAGATGCAAAATTACAACTTATTTTTGAAATAACAAGCGAAAATCCGAAATTATTGGTCCGGATTCTCTACAAAACCCTGATATTTCTTGTCAAGTCCGTTCATGATCGCCTCATAGCTCTTGTTCATCTGGTTCTTGATATTGTCAGCTCCCTTGCCTATCGGCTCGATAGGCTCATGAATGGTGAGCTTCAGAGGATGCCAGAAAGCCCAGTAGATGTCCTTCATGCGAGGCTTCACATCAAAACTGCCATTGATGGTAAGCGGACATACCGGCAACTGCAGTTCATCGGCAAGCATGAAAGCACCGCGGCGGAACACGCCCATGTGCCCCGTAAACGAACGGGCACCCTCTGGGAATACCACCAGCGACATGCCCTCTTTAAGCACCTCGCGAGCACGGTCATAAGAAGCACGGATCTTAGAAGGTCCGCTCTTGTCTACAAAGATGTGGTGCGCATACTCACAGGCGATACCGATGAGAGGCACTTTGCGCAAGCCCTTCTTCATCATCCACTTGAAGTTTCTGCCCAGGAAACCGTATATCAGGAAGATATCGAAAGCGCCCTGATGATTGGCCACGAAAACATAACTCTGGTTCTTCTTGAGATGCTCACGTCCCTCCACCTTTACAGGCAGGAGGAGGATGCGGACCCAAAGCCAGGACCAATACTTGCCGGGATAATAGCCCCAGAAATGGCCATTGCCCAGCATACATCCCAAAACAGTAGTTAAACTGGTTAAAACGCTAGCCAACAAGAGGATAGGCAAGCATATAACAAGTTGATACAGACGATATAAGTACTTCATTTTTTATTTAAGAATGAATAATTTAACACTCAACATTTAACATTCAACACTCAACACTCCTCATTTTCTTTTGAGTGTGATGACCACGATTTCTGCCGTAGCCCCTATGCGGATTGGAACGGTACCGCCCAGACCCGATGTGGTATAGAGCTGGCAACCCTCCTCCTCGAAGAGGCCGTAATCATAAGGAGTAAACATCGACGGACGCAAGCCCAGGATACTGATCTGCCCCGCATGCGTATGACCGCTCAGCGTAAGCTGCGGTGCTACGACCAGCGAATCCTTCCTGTCAGGTCCTATCACATCGCCATCCTCATCCTTCTCCTTATTAATAGTAGAAGGCCAGGTCTCGCGCCATTGCTTCGGAATATGCTGCAGCATCAGCACGAAAGAGCCCGGTCTGATGCCATACAGCGCCTTCCTTACGTTGGTTCGCTTTGGTTTGTCATAGTTCTCTGTACCAGCTACATAGATGCTGTCAGCGCCTCTATGCACCGCCACATGCTCATTCATCAGCAGGCGCCATCCGCAACTCCGCTGGAAGTCCTGCATCCGCTTCTCGAGCGCAGCTATCTCCTGCTCATCATCTACATCCATATAATAGGTGTAATCGTGATTGCCCAGCACACTCATCACGCCATCTCTGGCTTTCAGACTGCTGAGCAGCGCCTGATACTCAGGCAGTTCATCGGGCGTAACATTCTGTAAATCACCCGTAAAGCAAATCAGATCAGGTTTTTCGGCATTAATGCTGTCGATATCGCGCTGAGGCAGATGACCACGCCAGCCATAGTATGACCCGAGATGGATATCGCTGAACTGAACGATGCGATAGCCCTCGAAAGACTTCGGCAGATTAGGTACATAGATGGTGATACGCTTGACTTGCATCTTAGGAAAACCTTCGGTAAATCCGTAGATAAAGCAGAAGAACGCCACCGCTCCCACTACCAGCCCGAGGAGCTTGCCCCAGTTGCGATGGCCGTGGAGAAGCCTCATACAGCACCAGCCGAAGACACTGAACAGGCTGAAGACAAACTGCGGAACCGCACATACTGCCATCATCACAAACCAGATGTCGATGAGCACCGGATTGCGTGGCAGGAAGTTGGGCAGTATCGTGATATACGCGCTGTAGGCGATAACCACGAAAGCCGGCAACCAGAAGAGCACCCGCTGCCAGAGACTCTTCAGCCATAACTTGCCATACCTTTTATATATCCACAGATACGGCAACAGGGTGAATACCACTACGGGTATCAATATTCTTGCTATCATTTTTTGATCAAACTTGATTGAAGATACGTTTTCATTGCCTGCACGGGCACTCCTCTGCGCTGTGCATAGTCGCGAAGCTGGTCGTCTCCTATCCGTCCCAGTTCGAAATACCGCGACTTGGGATGTGCAAACATCAGCCCCGAGACACTGGCATGAGGCGTCATCATTCCGCTTGTGGTGAGCCGGATGCCCACCTGACTCATATCGATGAGCTGGTCGATGATGAAGTTGGCACTGGTATCGGGCAACGAAGGATATCCTATAGCCGGACGGATGCCCTGATAGCGCTCCAGATGCTGGTCTTCGATGCTCAGCTGCTCGTCGGGAGCATAGCCCCAGATGCTGCGTCTCACCTCTTCGTGCAACTTCTCTGCCGTGGCTTCAGCCAACCGGTCGCAGAGTGTCTGTGCCATCATATTGAGGTAGTCGTCCGAGCGATATTTCTTCTCCAGACCGCCATCTACCGTCGTGCAGAAGATACCCAGCCGGTCTGTTATTCCACTGTCCAGAGGACGGATGAAATCAGCCAGACAGAGATTGGGTTCTCCCTGAGCCGCCGGATGCTGCTGACGGAGCATCGGGAAGCGGACTTTCTGCCCTTCCAGCCAGATATCATCCCCCTCGCTGTTCGCCTCGAAGAGTCCGAAGACGGCATAGGTATGATATTCGCCTTCCCATGAATGGAGCATATCGAGCGCCTCAGCCTTCAGTTTTTCCTTTTCCTCTCGAGGTTTGCCGCTCAATCCCCAGGCATGATAAAAGTATAGCCAGTTGATATATGGCTCAATTTCGCTTATATTGTATACTATTCTTCGCATCCGATACGATATTTTATTTTACAATTCCCGTAAAATTTTCCTTTTTCAGGAATTGTTTCTGAACTCCAGTTCCTCTCCTCTGCAAGCGGCATCAAACACGCCTTTGTTATAGATCAGACTACCGTTACAGAAAGTCTGTTCCACTTTCCATGCAAACTCATCACCCGCTACAGGGCTCCATTTACACTTGCTCTGAATCACCTCTGCGGTCACCTTCCAAGGCTCTCCCTTGCGCACCACAACGACATCTGCCTTATACCCCGGACGCAGGAAGCCGCGCTGACTGATATGGAACAGACGGGCTGGATTATGGCACATCAGTTCAACCAGGCGCTCGATACTGATTACCTTTTCGTCAACAAGTTTCAGCATGCTTACCAGCGAGAACTGTACCATTGGCATACCTGATGCAGCCTTGGCACAACCGCCCTGTTTATCCTTCAGCTGATGAGGAGCATGATCAGTACCTACTACAGTTATCTTACCATTACTCAGCGCCTTACGCAAAGCATCGCGGTCAGCAGCGGTCTTTACTGCAGGGTTGCATTTAATGCGTGCGCCCTTCACAGCGTAATCTTTATCCGAGAACATGAGATGAGCCACAACAGCCTCGCCTGTAATATTTTCATCCTTACCAAAGAACTCCAGTTCCTTAGCCGTAGTAACGTGAGCGATATGGAGATGCGCCCCGCTTTCCTTAGCCAGCAGCACCGCCAGACGGCTGCTTTCATAGCAAGCCTCCTCGCTGCGTATTTCCGGATGATGTTCTACGGCAGGGTCCTCACCCCATTTCTGCTTAGCCAGCTGCATGTTGCGGTTAATGATTTCGGTATCCTCACAGTGGGTCATCACCGGCAAATCCTGCTCTTTCGCCTTCTTGAAGATAGCCTGCAGCGCCTCATATTTATCCACCAGCATATTGCCCGTACTGGAGCCCATAAAGAGCTTGATTCCCGGAACACGATGCGTATCGAGCTGTTCAAAATCATTTACATTATCATTGGTAGCACCAAAGAAGAAACTGTAGTTCACATGACTCTTCTCAGCGCCCAGCTGCCGCTTTGCCTGCCAGGCCTCCAGAGTGGTAGTCTGAGGCACCGTATTAGGCATCTCAAAATAACTGGTCACACCACCAAAGGCAGCAGCGCGGCTTTCGCTCTCGATGTCAGCCTTCTGCGTAAGTCCCGGCTCACGGAAGTGAACATGATCATCAATCACACCCGGCAAAACAAAACACCCCGAGGCATCGATGACTTCATCGTAATTGCCACGGGGTGCCTCGCCTTCATATATCTCCTTGATAAATTCACCATCCAACAAGAGGTCGCCCACAAAAGAGCGACCCTCATTTATAATGGTTCCATTCTTGATTAATTTCATATTACTAAACTTATAAAATGAAGAGTTTTACAAGATGTTAATGCCCAAGACCTTGAAAGAGCCCTGTTTCTACTCCTGACCTTCCTGTTTTTCAGGAATCGTAGGCGCAGCCAGTTCGTTGGCTGTAGGTGCCGGAGCCGCATCAGGATTTACCTGTGGAGCCGCTTCCATCTCTGGCTGCATGCCGCTCTGCGCATCTCGTGTACCGTTCATAATCTCCTGATTTTCTTGAGCTTTCTTATAATAGTCCTTTACATAAGGATCATTCTTGAAATAGTCGGTAGCCTTGCTCATGATATCCTCAATCCAAGGAGAGAGCATCGGATACTGGTTGCCCATTGTAACGAGGAAGAAGACGCCCGGTCCCAGCACATTGTTGAAGTTGTCGGTAACAAACGAAGTGATGAGCTTGTCTTCCTGCTCAGAAAGGCGGATGGATTCCTCGTTCAGCTGCTTGTTGACAGCCACCATATCGCTACCGTTCATGATAGCCTGGTCGTGCTTGTGTACCAGTTCGCGCAACTGATTCTGAATCTGCTGGTATTTCTTGAAGAATCCGAAGAGTTTATCGTTCATAGGAGTACCGCTTACCACCTGCTGTGTATCATCGAGCTTCACCGTAATGCTTCCACTCTCCAGCACCAGCGGCAGCACAGGGTCATCATCCATGAAGATATTCGCCATCTTCATAGAGTCGACAGAACCCTGAAAATGGAACTGTCCATGCACTACATCGCAAGAATCCACGTTCTTGAAATCGTTGTTTTCCAGTATCTTAAGGTACAGCATGCGTCCGTCCAGAGTACTTACGTTAGAAGTACCCGAGATATCGTAACTGTTGGCACAAGATGCAAGTGCCATCAAGGCAATGAATGCGTAAAATATTCTATTCATAAGCTATCTATATCACTTTCGGTGAACAAAAGTACAATCTTAATTTGAACTGACGAAATAAATTGCAGCAATTTAATTCATTCTTACAAGATTTATGTTTTGTTTGCACTCCTGTTGGCCACCGAAAGCTTTTTTCTCGTCCTTTCTATATTACTGATTGTTTTCCTTCTTCAGTTCATGAGAGATGCGATGCGTGGTATACAGTTCCAGCAGGGCTGCGATGAGGAGGAAGACTACCCACTTATTATAGAAATAGGTGATATAGGTCTCATAATTCTCAAACCAGCGGCGCAGGAAAGCATACACCGTATCTACCATCGAGATGCCTGAGAGCACGAAGAAGATGTCTGCCACATACTGCATGCGCTTCAGGCGGTGGATAACCAGCGAAGGTCCCTCATAGAACTGCATCGCCTGCATCACGCTGAAGAGTATGGTGCCCAGCAGAAACCCCCAGCTCGTTACCTGCACCAGCTGCGGATGTGAAAAACCAAATGCGAAGCAAGCCGCACCGACAACCATCAGCACGCCGCCCAGCAAGAAAATTGCACTTTCCAGTTTACTCAATTGTTTCATTTTCGTCTTGTTCGTTAGTTTTTTCCGGAATATCCGAACTCAATACAAAGATGTCTTCATCATCAGCCTTCATGAAATAACGCTGGCGGGCTATCTTCTCAAATGCCCGCGCACCATGCTGCATATCGCGCAGGGTATGCTTGTCGTTTTCATACTGCTCACGATATTTTTCTATCTCCGAACGGAGCGTAGCTATCTCTATCTGGTACTTAATGTGCTGTCTTACACTGTTGTCGTCAACTACACCAACTACCAGAACACCCGTTACAATCACTATAAGATACTTATAATGAGCGAGATAATTCCATATAATACCAAGTTTTTTACTCATTTCTTCCGAATTTGTTTGCAAAGATAATATTTTTTTGTTATCTTTGCATCATCAATTAAGAAAAAATAATGGAAGAGTATATAGTTTCTGCAAGAAAGTACCGTCCGATGACCTTCGATTCGGTTGTCGGACAGAGTGCATTGACCACCACTTTGAAGAATGCAGTGAAGAGCGGCAAGCTGGCGCACGCCTATCTTTTCTGCGGTCCGAGAGGTGTGGGAAAAACCACTTGTGCCCGCATTTTTGCGAAGGCAATCAACTGCGAGCATCCTCGTGAAGACGGCGAGGCGTGCAACGAATGTGAGAGCTGCCGTGCCTTCAACGAGCAGCGTTCCTACAACATCTTCGAGCTGGATGCCGCCAGCAACAACGGTGTTGACCAGATTAAGGTTCTGATGGAGCAGACCCGCATTCCGCCTCAGGTGGGCAAGTATAAAGTGTTTATCATCGATGAGGTCCACATGCTCTCTACAGCAGCCTTCAACGCCTTTCTCAAGACGCTGGAAGAGCCACCTCAGCATGTCATCTTCATCCTCGCCACTACCGAGAAGCATAAGATTCTGCCTACCATTCTGAGCCGATGCCAGATTTACGACTTCGAGCGAATGACGGTAGCCAATACCATCAACCACCTGAAGATGGTGGCTGAGAAGGAAGGCATACAATATGAAGAGCAGGCGCTCGCCGTGATAGCCGAAAAGGCTGACGGAGGTATGCGCGATGCCCTCTCTATCTTCGACCAGGCTGCCAGTTTCTGCATGGGCAACATCACTTACCAGAAGGTGATCGAGGACCTGAACGTGCTCGACAGCGACAACTATTTCCGTCTGGTAGACCTGGCTTTGGAGAATAAGGTGGCCGAGATGATGGTAACACTCGACGGCATTCTGAGCCGCGGTTTCGATGGCGGCAACATGATACAGGGGCTTGCCCAGCATGTGCGCAATGTGATGATGGCGAAGGATCCTCAGACCCTGCCTCTGCTCGAGACCAGCGACGACCAGAAAGCCAAGTTCCAGGCTCAGGCCCAGAAGGCACCTACACCTTTCTTATATAAGGCGCTGGAACTGATGAACCAGTGCGATATCCATTACCGCGCCAGCAGCAACAAGCGATTACTGGTAGAGCTCACCCTGATACAGATAGGCCAGATTACGCAGCCCGAGGATCAGGATGTGCCTAGTGCGGGGCGTACGCCCAATAGATTAAAATCCCTGTTTCAGAAACTCCTGGCTCAGTCTAAGCTTGCCTCTCAGGGTGCAGGTTCTGAGCCTTCTGGCAGCAGCGAAAACCGGTCATCACAGCCGGGAGCGTCTGCTGCTACAGCTACTGCTGTGCCTTCGTCAGGGGCACCGGCAGCCGCTTCTGCAGCCTCCAATGCTGCATCTTATTCTGCATATTATCCTGCATCTGCCACCGCAGCCGCATCTGCCTCTCCAGAAGGCTCAGCCGCTGCCGGAGCTGCTACTGATGCTGCATCGCCTCACAAGCCACGACTCAAGAATATCAAGCTGGGCGGCATAGGCATGACTTTCTCTAACCTGAAGAAGAGGGAGGAGAACCAGCGCCGCCTGCACAGTCCGTATGATGATACCAATGAGGAAAAAGCGACCATCACGGGCGACCAGAACGAGTTCACCCAGGAGCAGGTGGAAGCAACATGGTTCAGTATGTGCATGAGAATGCAGAACAAGCTGGATTTCATAGGATTAGCCAACCGCATGAAGAGTATTGTACCGAAGATAACCAACTATCCGCAGATAGAGGTTATCATCAACAACCAGCTCTTACTAGACGACGTTTTGAACATCAAGAACCGCATTCTCAAGACTTTCGTCTTAGGTCTTCACAACAGCGAACTGAGCATCAGCTACCGCCTTGCCGACCAGGAAGAGGTAGGCAAGGTTCTGACCAAGAATGAAGTTCTGGAACTTCTTATGGAGAAGAACCCTGCGATGAAAAAGCTCACAAAGGACCTGGATCTGGTCATGACATAGAAGATACTCCACACGATACGAAATTCTCCACTCCATGTAGGACAACCTATACGGAGTGGAGAAAATTGTTTTTACAAATATCGAAACTTGGTGCTATAAGAGATACATAAGAGTGAAAGAGCAAAGGGCGTTACAGCGTGACAGTTGTGACAGTTTTCAGCGGAGGGGGTATATTGCGAGTTTGCAGCTATCAAATTATAAGTATATATATTTAAATTATTATATATAATTATATATAATAATTTACCTCTAAAGAAAGGGAAGGAGGGGTAGGCGCTGAAAACTGTCACAACTGTCACAACTGTCACACTTTTGGGGTGAAAATGGGTTCGGTGGTTGATGATGGATTCTTGCTTCCTGCTGTTTTCGGGATGAGAAAGCATAGAGAAACTTTTTACATCACATAGTTTTCTCGCACGATAAATTATGAGTTGGCAAGATTAACCGGATGTGTTCGAAGTGTTAAATCCGTTTAACATAACTCTGCAGGGTGAAATTTGGTAGTATCAGAAAATTGCCGTACCTTTGCATCGTGATTCAAGAAAGGCTGCACTCGACAAAGCGCACCCCACCAAGTTAACATTCAACATTCAACATTAATATTAACCCTTTAATAATTTAAGATCATGGAACAGAAAGGAACATTGAAGTATCGTAAGTTGCAGCGTACACCACAGAGCGGCGAGAACGCTGGTAAGAAAAAGTGGTATGCCACTGCGGTAACCGACCGCGAGGTGGATTTCGAGGGATTCGTATCCCACATCTCTGACCACGGTTCGCCTTACTCCCGAGGTACTATCCACGGTGTGCTGATGGATGCACTCGACCATCTGCAGGAGTTGATTCTCGACGGTAAGAGTGTGCGTCTCTCTGACCTCGGCCTGTTCTCCATCGGTATGACTTCGAAGGCGGAGGATACCAAGGAGAAGGTAACGGCTGCCAGCGTAGAGGGTGTACACCTGATTGTGAGAAACACAAAAAGCTGGAGCAACTCCGAGCTGCGCAAGAAGTGCAAGATTCAGGAGTACGGCGGCTATACCGGCACCGACGAGGGTGGCACCTCTGGTGGTACCTCAGGCGGCACTGAACAAGGCGGCGGCGCCAGCCAGGGCGGCTCCGGAACTACCGGCGGCGG
>OHZM01000370.1_pt1 | contig 13776 bp, 14 predicted proteins | sample 1580481 | NCBI WGS metagenome assembly OHZM01 (sample SAMEA3882506, study PRJEB24775) | human gut metagenome | biome: human-associated habitat; feature: intestine environment; material: feces | place: Netherlands | collected 2009/2010 | reverse complement strand
CCACCCTTCGGGTGGGTGAAATATTGCTTCGCAATGTGAAATGCGCCTGACGGCGCGTGAAATCGCTGCGGCGGTGGGTGGATTTTATTTCGCTTTCTGCGGAGCAGAAAATTTCACAACCGCGGAGCGGTTATTTCACATTTTGCACATGCAAAATATTTCACTTATCTTTAACGTTGAACTGATTCGGTTGTTCTTTTTGTTATTAGAAAGCGTGAGTGAAACTTGAAGGACGAGCGGCACAGAGCAACAGTCCGGTGGACTGTTGTGACCGCGAGCGACCAAGCGCCCGCAGGCGCGCGAGTCGAGCCCCGTTGTCTCCACCATGAAAAAAGCACTTCCGAAGAAGTGCTTTTTTCAATGAAGCGCACCTTACGGGGCATGAAAAATGAAGCAAGGCTTCGCCTTATGAAGCGTGACTTCGCTGTACTGATGGTTCGAGCGTTTTATTTGACAAGCTGTTGGATTTATGGTATTTTATTTGAGTAATTCATACTAACAGCGGAACATGTTTTCTACCACGAGGTGACATATGAAAATCTGGCTTATACGCCACGGGGCGGAGGACGGCTCCGTGCGCGGCGGTTGGAGCAAAACGCCGCTTACTGAAGAGGGCAGGGCGCAGTCGCTTACGGCGGCCGAACGGCTTGCTAAAGAGCCTGATGCCGATATTGCCCGCATTTTTTCGAGCGACCTGCTCCGTGCGGCTCAGACGGCGCGGATAATCTCCGACAGGCTCTCCGTGCCTGTTGCATACCTGCCGCAATTCCGAGAGGTCAATAACGGCGTGCTCGCCGGCATGGCAAACGAACGGGCGGATAAGGAATACCCCGGGCTTTATTGGCGCACTCTCGATTTTGACGAGCATTATCCGGGCGGCGAAAGCCCTCACGAATTCTATGACCGCATTTCTGCTGCATGGGGCGACCTTGTGACCTCTGTACGCGGGTCGGGCAAGGACGCAGCGCTTGTGACCCACGGCGGCGTTATCAATGTTATAATGCATATCATTGACGGTATTCCTTATTCAAACCAAACCCCGTCGTTTTGCATAGGCAATGCCGAATATACGGCGGTTGAGGTGTAAGCCCATTCCTGCTGCTTCAACTGCAGAAATGCGATTCCATCCAAACAGAGCCGTGTCTCACAGCATATATCTGCGCTTGACAGGAGGGGCGATTATGGAGCTTCGGGTGCTCGGGTATTTCCTCGCGGTGGCGAGAGAGAAAAAATTCACAAGGGCAGCGGAGCAGCTCCACGTGACTCAGCCCACGCTGTCGCGCCGGATAGCCGAGTTTGAGGCGGAGCTGGGCGTTAAGCTCTTCACACGCAGCAGCCACAATATCGTCCTGACCGAGGAGGGCATGATGCTCAAACGCAGGGCGCAGGAGATCCTCTCCCTTGCCGACAGGACAAAGCGAGATTTCATCGGCAGGCAGGAGGAGCTGGAAGGTACGGTCGTTGGCAGTGGTGAATTCCTCTCAACTCGTCTGTTGACCGACTGCGTGACAGCCTTCAGACGCATTCATCCGCTTGTTAAGTATGAGCTTTACAGCGGCAATGCCGATAATATCAGCGACAGCATTGAGCACGGGCTGCTCGACATGGGGCTGATGTTAGATTTGTCAATGGGACGGTTGAATTGAGGCTTTTCAAGCCGCGTTATTGTTTCCATTTTATCACCCCCTTCGTTTGCATATAGTTTTCTTGTTTATTGTCGGAGAACTTTCTGACCGCATTCCGATTTGCCCGAGCGGGTACGCCATTACCGTGACGCACGACGGATATTCTGTTGTCTACAAACAACTTAACACTATTTGCTATAGTCATTATGCTAAACGAATTTGCTATTGTCAAGAGGCTTGCAAGAAAATATTTAACTTTTTTGCTTTTGCTATCTTGACACAACTTAAATTCATATGCTATACTAATTGCACAATACATAAAGGAGTGTTGTGCTATGGCAATCGGTGAGAGAATTCGCTTTTTCCGTAATCTGCGGGGAATGACACAAAAATACTTGGGGCAGGTGGTCGGCTTCCCGGAAAAGACCGCCGACATCCGTATGGCGCAGTATGAATCCGGCAGCAGAACGCCCAAGGCAGAGCTGACGGAGAACCTTGCCAGTGCGCTGGGCGTCTCGCCGCTGGCGCTGTCCGTGCCGGACATTGACAGCTATCTCGGCCTGATGCACACGCTGTTCACCTTGGAGGATCGCTACGGTCTGACGGTGGAAACCGGCGAAAACGGCGTTTCTCTGCGTGTTGACCCCCGGAAGGGGAAGGACGCCGCCGAGCTTTCGGAAATACTTAATGCGTGGGCTGAACAATCCGAGAAATATCATAACGGCGATATTAACCGTGACGAATATGATAAGTGGCGCTACAATTATCCGAAGTATGATGAAACTTCCGGTTTTGTAAAAGTACCATCACAGAATTTCAGCGACGCTATGGTAGAAGCGTTCAAGGATAAGCTGTAAACTGAAAATTTGAGGTAAACAATTTTTGGAGGTTAGATTATTTATGCCAAAGTATTTTTTAGATGTTTTTGAAAATTATCGTTATAACTATCAGCGCATCTTTTCCATACTTTATCCATCTAAAAACAGTACAGGTTTTACGGAAAGAAATTTATCTGTCAACTTTGCAAATGCATATGAACGGATAAATCCTTCTGCAATTACTTGGTTTGAATTCCAGTTTGGAGAAAATAACAATTTACATTATGATGCAGTAATAATTGACCCTGAAAACAAAAGGCTTCTTCTGATCGAATCAAAACGGTTTTCAAATCCTCATACAAAAATTGAAAGTATCGCTAATGATATTGATCGAATTCAAAATGTCAAAAACAAATATTCGCCCGATTTTATGTCAAGAATTCCTGATATCTCAAACTATCAAATTTTTGGTGTGATATTAGCAGATGTTTGGACTGAAACCCGAAAAAAGAAGCAAATATATGATTCATTTGTAGCTGGCACATTTATTACGGATTTTTTAGAAGATAATTTAATAAAATATCCATCATTGCATAATGCAACTTATTATGTAGGTGATTTCGATAATCTCCCTTGCGATGCACCTAAAAGAGATGTACTCCAAACCTATCACTTAGTTTCTTTTGCTTGGGAAATTTAGACTATAAAATGGCAATAATAACGACAAAAACCCCGTACTGACTTTAATCCGTCAGTACGGGGTTTAATGTTAATATGGTGTTTTTGCGAGCCACAAGATATTACTTTTTACTCACAAACCACTCGATACACACAATAAAGTGTGCCGAGTAGAATCTTATCAAAATCTTATCAACGGGCTCTTTGAAAACCTTGAAACCCTTGATATTACTGGGTTTTCAGACTTTTTCAATTTATTCCCACTCAATAGTGGCGCAGGGCTTGGGAGTGAGGTCATAGAGGACACGGTTCACGCCGTCGATCTCGGTGGTGATGCGGTTTGTGATATGCTCGAGAAGCTCGAAGGGGACATTCTCGACGGTGGCGGTCATTGCGTCGCGGGTATTGACCGCGCGAATGATGACGGGGTAAGCGAAGGTGCGGGCGTCATTCTTAACGCCGACCGACTTGAAATCGGGCACGACGGTGAAATACTGCCAGACCTTGCCCTCAAGGCCGTTCTTTGCGAATTCGTCACGCAGGATAGCGTCGGATTCTCTGACAAGCTCAAGTCTCTCTCTGGTGATAGCGCCGAGGCATCTGACGCCGAGGCCGGGGCCGGGGAACGGCTGACGATAGACCATGCCGTCAGGCAGACCGAGCTCCTTGCCGACAACTCTGACTTCGTCCTTAAAGAGGAGCTTGACCGGCTCGACAAGCTCGAATTTGAGATCCTCGGGAAGTCCGCCGACGTTGTGGTGAGCCTTTACGGGGCCGGACTCAAGAATGTCTGGATAAATTGTGCCCTGAGCGAGGAACTCGATACCGTCGAGCTTCCTTGCCTCTTCCTCAAACACTCTGATGAATTCCGCGCCGATTATCTTGCGCTTCTTCTCCGGCTCTGCAACGCCCGCGAGCTTATCGAGGAAGCGGTCAACGGCGTCAACATAGATGAGGTTTGCGTCCATCTGATTGCGGAACACCTCGATGACCTGCTCGGGTTCGCCCTTGCGTAGCAGACCGTGGTTGACGTGGACGCAGACAAGCTGCTTGCCGATTGCCTTGATAAGGAGAGCCGCGACGACCGATGAATCGACGCCGCCGGAGAGGGCGAGAAGGACTTTCTTGTCGCCGACCTGCGCTCTGACTGCTTCGATCTGCTCGTCAATGAATTTCTTGGCGAGCTCGGGGGTGGTGATGCGTTCCATGGTTTCGGGACGTTTGTTGCTCATTAATAATTCCTCCGTGTAAATATTATCGGTTGATACAGTTACCAAAATAGCTTTGAACGGGCACTGCGGGAGTACCCTTGCCGCCCGAACAGCTTCATTTCCTTAATGGATCGTGCTCGGGAAAGTATCGGCATTGCCAAAACAATATAATTATATCATTTGCGACAATTTCGGTCAAGTGATTTAGAGAAATACACGAGCGGCAAACGAAAAATGGCGTATGAATGCAATATGCTGTGTTTTTTGACGGATATCGGGCATTAAAATGACCCCCGCAGAGCCGCGGAGGTCGAATGATCATTTTGCTTTTCTAAGTCTGCCCGCAAGTGAGAATGCGGCGAATACCACAATGTCGGCGGCAACTATCGTCGAGCCGACGGGGGTGCCGTATATGACGGAGGCGAGGATCCCGAGCACGGAGCAGAGCACCGAGATAACGGCGGCGCTTGCCATGACCGCTCGGAAGCTCTTGAATACCCGCATCGCCGAGAGGGCGGGGAAAATGATGAGCGCCGAGATGAGCAGCGCGCCGACGAGGTTCATTGCGAGCACTATCACAACGGCGGTGACTACGGCGATGAGAATGTTGTAGGCTCTCACGTTTGTGCCGGTGGCGCGGGCGAATTCCTCATCGAACGTGACGGCGAAAATCTTGTGATAAAATATCACGAAGGTCAGAATCACAAGGATGGCCAGCCCCACGCAAAGCCATACGTCGCTCACGGAGAGGGTGAGTATCGAGGTCGAGCCGAAGAGGGTGGAGCAGACGTCACCGCTGACGTTGGAGGCGGTCTGAAATACATTCAGCAGCAGGTAGCCGAGCGCCAGCGCGCCGACGGAGATCATAGCTATTGCGGCGTCGCCTTTGATCTTGCCATTGGAGTTTAAGCCGAGCAGCACCACGGCGGCGACTATTGTCACGGGCATTGCCACGGTCATGGGGGCGAGACTGAGCACTGCGGCTATCGACATTGCGCCGAATGCAACGTGCGAGAGCCCGTCGCCTATCATAGAATATCGTTTGAGCACGAGGCTGACTCCGAGCAGGGCGGCGCAAAGCGAGATGAGCACGCCCGCTATCAGCGCGTAGCGCACAAATGAATAGCTGAGGTAGGTCTGAAGTGCGGTTATGATATTCATTGTGCGTCACCTCCAGCCGATGTGAAGCGTCTGCCGATATCGCTGCTAATATATTCGTCCTTTGTGCCGAAGAAAAGGGGAGTGTGGCTGATGTGAAGTATGTGCGAGGCGTATGTCAGTGCCGCACCGAGGTCGTGTGAGACCATCACGACGGTCATGCCGCTGTCGTTGACCTCTTTGATGAGCTTGTAAAGGCTTTGAGTGACAACAGGGTCAAGACCAGCCACGGGTTCGTCGAGCACAAGCAGCTTCTTGGCAGCGCAAAGCGCGCGGGCGAGCAGCACTCGCTGCTGCTGACCGCCCGAAAGCTCCCTGTAGCACCTGCCGGCAAGATCGGTTATGCCGAGGCGCTCCATATTCGCGGCGGCAAGCTCACGTTGAGCTTTTGTATAGAACGGATGAAATCCCGATGAATTCAGGCAACCCGATAGGACTATCTCGCGCACCGAGGCGGGGAAATCCTTCTGCACCTCCGTCTGCTGCGGCAGGTAGCCTATTTCGCTTTTTTGCAGCCCGTCGCCGAATTCTATCTTACCTTTCAGTATATTTTTGTGCCCGAGCAGCGCTTTCATCAGCGTGCTTTTGCCGGAGCCGTTCTCGCCGACTATGCAAAGGTAATCACCTTTACACAGCTCAAAGTTAAGCTCGGAGACAACGCGCTTGCCCTCGTAGCCGAGAGTCAGATCCGTGCATTTTATAAGCGCCATCAGTTAAGCGCCTCCTTTAGTTTAGTCAGATTATCGGTCATTGCGCCGAGGTAGCTTTCGCCTGCGGCGATGTCGTCGGCGGAGACGGATTGGCAGGAATCAAGCGTTAATGTGCCCGCACCTGTTGCTTTGCAAACCGCCTCGGCTATCGAGCCGTCCGAGCCGTCGATGATAAAGACATAAGGCGTGCCCGTCTCTTTGGTCTTGTTTATCAATGTCGCCATCGTCTCGAAGCTCGCCTCGGATTCGGCGGAGCAGCCGGGGAAGGCGGCGTAGTATTCAAGCCCGTAATCCTCAACAAGATAGCGGAACGGGAAGCGGTCGGCGAATATCAGTGTGTCACGCTTTGCGCCCGATACGGCGGCGGAGTATTCGCTGTCAAGCTCGTTCAATCGGGTGATGTATTCTTTTGCGTTTGCTCTGTATTTCTCGGCGTTTTGCGGGTCAACGGAGCATATCGCTTCACAGAGCTTATCGGTTATTTTTGCCGCGTTGCGCAGTGAGAGCCAGACGTGCTCATCCTGCTCGGCTTCATCTTTGCCGTGATGATGCTCCTCCTTCGCCTGCATACCCTCGACCGTCTCCTCCTCGAGCAGATTCACCGCTTCTGTGAGTGTAAAGGTGTTCAACTTGTCGTTGCCTGCCGCCGCAAGAGTCTTTTTTACCCATTTTTCGGAGTCTTCGCCAATATAGATAAAAAGGTCTGCCGTGGCGATTTTCACGATATCTGCGGCGTTCGGCTCATAGCTGTGGAAGTCCTCCTTGCCGTCAAGGAGCAAGGTCAACCCCTTGTCAGTGCCGAGAATGTTTTTGGCGAAATCATATTGCGGGAATGCCGTGCAGACTATGCTCAGCCCCTCGGAGTTTATCGGCTGAATGCCGCATGAAGCGAGCGAGAGCAGCAACAGAGCCGCCGCTATGCCCGCAGCTATTCTTTTAAACATTAATGTATCCTCCGTGGGTCATTTCCTGCATTTGTCGCATTTGCCGAGGATGAGTGTATGGCTGTCGACCTCAAACCCCGTGCTGCTGCTGATATCCTGCTGTATTATTGAGCTTACGTTGCTATCAAGGTGATATACTTTACCGCAATCGGTGCATTTCATGTGCAGATGACCGTCACATTTGCCGTCGCTTATATATTGATATACGAAGCTGCGACCGTTCCCTCTGACGGAGCGGTGAACTATCCCGTCCTCAACGAGCTTCGTCATCAGGCGGTAAGCGGTGCTTTTGCCGATATCCTCGGAGCCTATCGCCTCGGTTATCTCCTCTATGCGGAATGCTTTATCCTGATTCTCACGCAGAAAGTCGATCAGCTTTGCCCGCTGGTGAGTATTATAGGTTTTCAATTCAATCACCTCAAAATTGAGAATTACTATCAAATTACTATATTATTATATCCCTTAATTCCTAAATGTCAAGCGGAATTTGAGAATTACTATCGAATTTTAAATTTTGCCGTTTTTCCTTGACTTTTATCGCTAAAAGGTATAAAATATCATATCATCTTAACAAATTTTTTGGAGGAAATAACGATGAAGAAACGCATTCTCTCAGTCGTCCTCGCTTTTTGTATTGCAATGAGCGCGGCATTTGCCGTCGGCGTTTATGCCGATGACGCGAACGGCGTTCTCAGATTCAATGAGAACGGTGAATTCACCATCATGCACCTGACGGATACGCAGGACGGCTATCCCACCAGCGAGAAGATGCTTAAGTATATTGATTATATGCTTAAGACCTACAAGCCCGACATTGTCATCCTCGGCGGTGACAATTGCGTCGGCAAGGAAATCGAAGGCGAAGAAAATCAGGATCCTGCGGTGAATATTGAGCGCTCAATTGAGCAGCTTGTCTCTGTCTTTGTTGAGAACAAGACCTATTTCACCTTTGTTTTCGGCAACCATGACCATCAGTATGTTGACGGCGTAGATATTGACCCCGTTGGTCAGGGCAAAGTCAAGGAGCATCTCCTCGGTCTCTATCAGAAGTACGGCAAGGGCTATTGCCTTGCATACGATGCCGATCCTTCGCTTCACGGTGTCGGCACACACAATCTCCCCATTCTCGCTTCGGATTCCAATAAGATCAAGTTTAATCTCTGGATGTTCGATTCCGGCAGCTATGCCGCAGACGAGAACGGCAAGAAGGTCGGCTATGACTGCGTCAGAGAGGATCAGATAGCTTGGTATCAGGAGAAGAGCGCGGCTCTCGACAAGCTCGCCGGTGAGCAGGTCAAGTCACTTGCTTTCCAGCATATCGTTGTCGGCGACGTCTATGACAACCTCTTCTATGAATCAATATTTGACCTCGGCGAGCTCGGCAGGAACTTTAACGGCAAGCACTATTCATTCCTGCCCAAGACCGAGAACTTCACCGGTCAGCTCTGGGTCAAGGGCCGAGGTCGGTTCGTCGAAGCAGAGGATGTCCGGGTGGAGAGCCAGCGCGCGGGCAATGGCTACCCGCTGCTGCTGGCCGCCGGAGAGCTGGTGCGGGTAGTGGTTCGCCCGCTCGGACAGGCCCATCTGGCCCAGCAGCTCCTTTGCCTGCTGCTCCAGCTCGGCGTGGATGGCCTTTTTGTTGGCCTTGTAGTCCGGGCGCTCCTTCGCCAGCAGCTCCCCCGCCAGCATCACGTTCTGCAGGGCGGTGTACTGCGGGAACAGGTTGAAGTTCTGGAACACCAGACCGAAATGGAGCCGCTTTTTACGGATCTCGCTTTCCTTCTGGGTGGCAGGGTCGGCGGCATCCCACATGGTCTCGCCGTTCACCTTGATCACACCCGTATCAGGCCGTTCCAGAAAGTTCAGGCAGCGCAGCAGAGTTGTTTTGCCGGAACCGGACGAGCCGATGATCGCCAGCGCTTCACCCTGCTCCAGATCCAGGGAGATGTCCTTCAACACATGGGTCTCGCCAAAATTTTTCCCGATACCGGAAGCTTCGAGCAACGCCATAATCTATCTGCCTCCTTAGCAGCGGAAATAATCGAGCTTTTTTTCAGCCCAGTTGAACAGGATGGTCAGTGCGCCCACAAACACCAGGAAGAAGAGCGCGGTGGAGAACAGCGGCCAGATCAGGCCCTTTGCGCTGTACTCCTTGGCCATCATAATGATTTCCTTGTTGGCAATGGTGTTTGCCAGCGAGGTATCCTTGACCAGCGTGATGATCTCGTTGCCCATGGGGGGCAGGATGCGCTTGATCACTTGTAATAAGGTCACCCTGAAGAAGATCTGGGGCTTGGTCATGCCCAGCACCTGCCCGGCCTCGGTCTGGCCCCTGGGCACAGCCTCGATGCCGCCGCGGTAGATCTCGGAAAAATAGCAGGCGTAGTTGATGGCAAAGGCCACCACCGCCGCCACCATGCGTCCGCCGGAGCCGGAGGGCCAGGGGTTGTTCATGCCCAGCAGGCCGGGGCCCAGATAGATCACGATGATCTGCAGCATCAGCGGGGTGCCGCGGATGATCCAGACAAAGGTCTTGACCAGCCCGGCCAGCGGCTTGCAGCGGCTCATGGAGCCAAACGAGACCACCAGCCCCAGCGGCAGTGCAAACAGCAGTGTCAGGGCAAAGAGTTCACAGTTGAGCAGGAACGCGCCGGACAGGCGCATAAGAATCACAGACACAAAAACACACCTTTTTTATTCAGAATCCATATTTCCTTCCATCATCTCCGGTGAAAGTTCCCTCTGCTCGGGAGCCTTTCACGCATCGGCAACAAAAAGCCTCCCTCACCGAGGGAGGTTGCATCGCATAGCGATGACGGAAGGAGTTTTTCAACAAATTCAGTCAGCCAGTGCCAGATCGTACTTATCGGCCAGTGCCTGCATGGTACCATCGGCCTTCAGTGCATCAAAGGCCTCATCCACAGCGGCGGCAGCATCACTGCCCTTGCGGAATGCCACGCCGTACTCCTCGGCGTTCAGCTCGTCCACGATCTTCAGGTCGGCATAGTCAGTGCCCTCACCGATCATGGCGTTGGCCAGGGTCAGGTCAAGTACAGCGGCATCGGCAGTGCCTGCGGCAACTTCCATCAGGCAGTCGGTCTGAACGCTCTTGGAAACGTAATCAGCCTGTGCCAGGTTCTCGTCTCCCTCAATGGCGGCCTCACCGGCGGAACCAGCCTCGGCGACCACGGTCTTACCCACCAGGTCAGCGGTAGAGGTATAATCGGTGCCATCTTTCACAACGACCACCTGTGCATTCTTTGCATAAGCCTTGGTGGTAGCGGTGTTCTGCATGATGTCATCGGTCAGGGTCATACCGTTCCAGATGCAGTCGATGCTCTTGGCATCCAGCTCCACGACCTTGGTATCCCAGTTGATCTCCACAAACTCCGGCTCCACGCCCAGCTTTTCGCAGACAGCAGTGGCCAGCTCGATATCAAAACCGGTGAAGTTGCCATCGGCATCGGTGTAGTTCATGGGCTCGTAAACAGTGTAGCCAATGACCAGCTTGCCCTTGCCCTTGATGTAATCCAGATCGCTGCCTGCAGACTGGGATGCGGCAGCACTGCCGGAAGCAGAGGCCGAAGCAGATGCGGCAGTGGAAGTGGAAGCGGCACCGCCGCAGGCGGCAAGGCTCAGTGCCATGGCACCGGCCAGGAATGCGGATACAAGACGTTTCATATACGGTTCCTCCCTCAGTGGCAAGCAGCTTCGTTTTATTGCTTTACCATGCTAAATTGCTAAACTGTGGTTATAGAATAGCGCGTTTTCTGCCATTTGGCAAGGGGGAAACCTGATTTTTCGCAGTTTGCTCAAATCTTTACCGCTTTACCACGGCAAAGCGGGCAATTTGACAAAATAAAAATCGCCGCGTCGGCAGCTGCCAGACGCGGCGAGAGGGTTTCTCTCAGAAAACGCAGCGGAATGCCACCGCCCCCCTATCCGGGAGAGCCGGTGCGCGATTGCGAGACCGAAAAGGGTTTCCTCCTCAGCTCAGGGCATCCAGCGCTGCCTTTTGCAGATCGGTGATGTCAATGGTACACAGAGCCTTCAGGTCGGCATCGCCGCCGGAAAGCCCAGCGATCTCGGTGCGGGTCTTGCCCTTGAGGGCATCACAGAAGCCCTCGCTGTGCTCATACCACTCCTTACCCAGCGCCGATGCGCCGCGCATCCCATAGTCCTCGCCCAGCTCCAGCTTGGTCTTGACGAGGTCCGGAGCTGTCACACCGCCGTCCGACACCACCGTCAGGGCCGGCTCAGCCATATCCGCAATGGCGCTGGTTACACGGTGATCCGCATCGGTGGTCAGTGCCACAATGCTCACATCCACCTGCGCATTCACATCCTTGTCATCAGTGGCGGTGATGTCCGAAGTCCCGTTCACCGCTTCGATGCCCAGCGCGGCCCTGTCGCCCTTGGCGGCACCCAGTGCCCTGGCATTGGCGCAGGCCCGGGTCACGGCATCCCGGTAGCGATCCACAGCAATGGTGCAACCGCTCAGCAGGTCGGCATCCGTGGGCTTGCCATCCTTATCCACTTTGAGCATGGAGACCTGTTCCGGGGTCATGCCGATCAGATAACTGGCAAAGGCATCCGCCTGTTCCGCCCATCCCTTTTTCAGGGAAGAAACCTCAGCCAGCGGGTAATCATCCCCCTTCTGCCGCTTGGTGCGCCAGTCGGTGGGCAGGGTCACATGGCCGGTACTGTCCGCCGAAACAGACACTTCCAGCTCGTCCAGCAGAACACTCTCCAGTTTGCCCTCGCCATCCAGCAGGACAGCGGCCGCCGCCAGTTCAATTTTACCTGCCCTGTCCTGATCGGTGGCCTCTGTCACCACACCCAGACCGGTTTTCCATGCCGCTGTCTGGGTCTGTGCGGAGGATGTGCCGCTGCTTCCGCTCATGCTGCCGGAGCTGCCCGACCCGGCGTTTGTTTTGCCGCAGGCGGTCAGCAGCAGCGCCGCCGCCATGGCACAGCTCCAAAGAGCCCGATGGTTCTGATTCATAGATACGCTCCCTTTCCACACGGCCCGTTGGGCCTTTGCCCCATAGTATGTCCAGAAGAGCGTAAGATTACGCAGCCGACGGGAGTTTTCCAAAGCAAGTGTCCGCTGGGGTGGGACCCTGTTGCCGCAGGCAATAGGGCGGGCGATGGAATGGCCCCTTTCACTTGCGTGGAAAAGCTCCCCGCGTGCTGCGCGCAGCCGCTTACATCAACGGGCTCAGCAGCCGCAGCACGCCGTCCAGTGCTGTGCCCGGCAGATTGGTGCGGCAGTCGGAGCGCATGATCTCCCGGCACTGCGGCAGGGTGCGCTCCACATCCTTCCGCAGAGCGGCGATCTGGCTGTTATGGAAGAGCAGTGTTCCGCACTCAAAATGGAGAAACAGGCTCCGGTAATCCATATTGATGCTGCCCACCGCGGCGACACGGTCATCACTGACATAGCACTTGGCGTGGAGGAAACCGGGCGTGAATTCATAAATGCGCACACCCGCCCTGAGCAGGGGCAGATAGTAGGAACGGCTGAGCCGGAACACCAGCTTCTTATCCGGGATCCCGGGCAGGATGAGCCGCACGTCCACCCCGCGCTTGGCCGCACTTTTCAGAGCATCCAGCATCTCCTCACCCACGGCCAGGTATGGCGTGTAGATATAAACATATCTCTGGGCCTGAGAGAGGATGTCCAGATAGACCGTCTCGGCCAGCGGCTCTTCGTCCAGCGGGCTGTCGGTGTAGGGCTGAACGACGCCGTCCGAACTTTCCGGCAGGTGGGTCGGCGCAAAGGGTGCGTAGTCCGTCTCCTGCGGGCGGAAGGCGTTCCAGCAGTTGAGGAAGATGACGGTAAAATTCCAGACCGCCGCCCCTTCCAGCCGGATGGCGGCGTCCTTCCAGTAGCCGAACCGGTGCTCGGCGTTGATATATTCATCGGCAAGGTTGACGCCGCCCGTGTAGGCAATGTTGCCGTCGATGACCACGATCTTCCGGTGGTCGCGGTGGTTCATCACCAGCGACACCAGCGGCACCACAGGGTTGAACGGGATGCAGCGGATATGGCTGCGCTCCATCTGGATGACGAAGTCGCTGGGCAGGCCCAGCAGACTGCCGAAATCATCGTAGATCAGCCGCACGTCCACGCCCTCGGCAGCTTTCCGCTTGAGGATGGCCTCGATGCCGTCCCACATCGTGCCCGACTTTACAATGAAGAATTCGAGAAAGATAAATTTTTCCGCCCGTTCCAGGTCTTCCAGAAGCCTGGGGTACATGGCCTCGCCGCAGGAGAAATAGTGAGCGGCGGTGTGCTTCCACGCCGGGTAGGGGCCGTAGGTCTCCACGTAATGGCTCAGGTTTTTCTCCACGCGGTCCAGCGTGTCGGTCTGGTCCGGCCGGGGCGTAAGATCGGCCGTGTGGGCCTGCTCCACCTTCCGCATCCGGGTGCGGAGCCCCTTGGCCGGGGCCTTGTTGCCAAAGGCCAGATACAGCGCCCCGCCCAGCAGCGGCAGCAGGCCGATGAGGACGATCCAGCCGATCTTATAGGCACTGTTCTCGTCTTTCCGGACGAGGTAGAGCACAATGACGATGCTCAGTGCCTTGAGCAGGCCGTTCAGCCAGACCCGGCCCGCCGTAAAGGCCCA
>OHZM01000367.1_pt1 | contig 13897 bp, 13 predicted proteins | sample 1580481 | NCBI WGS metagenome assembly OHZM01 (sample SAMEA3882506, study PRJEB24775) | human gut metagenome | biome: human-associated habitat; feature: intestine environment; material: feces | place: Netherlands | collected 2009/2010 | reverse complement strand
GGATCACTGAAATTATAGAATCACTTAATAAGGATAGCAGAAAAAATGAAAATGTTCAGTTTCACGACTTTAGAATGGTAAAGGGTTCAACACATTCCAATTTGATTTTTGATGTGGTTTTGCCACATGGATATCAAATGTCGGAAGAACAGATAATATCCTATATCAAGGAAAAAGTTAGTGAGTACAATAAAAATTACTATTGTGTGATACATATTGACAGAGCGTATGTAAAATAATTCCAGATGGTGAGCATCCTGACCACAGAAGAGTAAGATCTTCTGTGGTTATTATTATTACATAATACATTTACAGGTATTTCCTCAATCTTAGGTTTGACTTTACCATGATAAACTGTTACTATGTTACCGTGTTATGCCCTAATAGGGGTGTATATCGTGCAGATGCCCGGTGTAGCTTGTTTCATGCATCTGCCAAGTATATTTAAGTATATTTCAGGAGGAAAAAAGTATGAAAAAGTTATTATCACTGCTCTTAGTGGCAGCAATGGGGCTTTCACTGGTTGGATGCGGCGTATCTGATAACGGATCTAAGAGTGAGTCAAAGAGTGATCTGGAGTATGTAAAGGATAAGGGAACTCTCGTTGTCGGCGTTACAGACTTCGCACCGATGGATTACAAGGATGAGTCAGGCAACTGGATCGGATTTGACGCGGATATGGCATCAGCATTTGCAGAGAGCCTTGGCGTAAAGGCAGAGTTCGTAGAGATAGACTGGGACAACAAGATCATGGAGCTGGACTCCAAGGCCATCGACGTGGTCTGGAACGGCATGACCCTCACCGAAGAAGTTACCGCAGCTATGAGTTGCTCCGACGCATACTGCAACAACGCTCAGGTCGTTATCGTCCCCGCCGACAAGGCTGATTCCTACAAAACCGCCGAGGATTGCAAGTCCCTTCAGTTCGCAGTTGAAGCAGGCTCCGCAGGCAAGCAGGCCGCTGAAGCAAACGGCTTTACGTTCACCGAGGTCGTCGATCAGGCCACCGCTCTTTCAGAGGTCGCAGCAGGCACCGCAGACGCAGCTATCATCGACTCCCTGATGGCAGCCGCAATGGTCGGCGAAGGCACCAGCTACGCTTCACTCACCTACACTGCCTCCCTCACCACCGAGGAATACGGCGTCGGCTTCCGCCAGGGTTCCGACCTCACCGCCGCCCTCAACGAATTCTTCGCAGCAAGCAAGGCTGACGGCAGCATGGAGAAGACCGCAGAGACCTACGGTGTTCAGGCGGCTCTCATCAAGTAATCAAGTTGCTCACATTATAATAGGAAACAGAGGACGGTAAAACGCCCTCTGTTTTCGCCGTATAAATACAGATTTTAAGGATGTTTTCTAATGAATTTTCAACTCTTTAAGGAGCAATTCCCGATCGTTTTTGACTCGCTGAACGCCGGATTTCTCCAAACAATGAAGCTTTTCACGATTTCTCTTGTCGGCTCCATTCCCCTGGGGCTTATAATCTCATTCGGCTCAATGTCCAAATTCAAGCCGCTTTCACTGCTTGTCAAGACTGTAGTCTGGGTCATCAGAGGCACCCCGCTGATGATACAGCTGCTGATAATTTACTTTTTCCCCGGCCTCGTGATGAAAAACAACATCTGGGGCAGCGGCGAGGAGGGGCGCTTCATAGCCGCCTGCGTCGCGTTCGTCTTTAACTACGCCTGCTATTTCTCCGAGATATACAGGGGCGGCATTCAGGGCGTGCCCAAGGGTCAGCAGGAGGCGGGGCAAGTGCTCGGCCTCTCAAAGAGCCAAATTTTCTTCAAAATCACCCTCATGCAGATGATAAAGCGCATAGTGCCGCCGATGTCAAACGAGATAATCACCCTCGTCAAGGACACCTCCCTCGCCCGCATAATCGCATTCCAGGAGATAATCTGGGCCGGTCAATCCTTTATCAAAGGCTCAAAGGGCATTGCCGGTCAGATGTGGCCGCTGTTTTTCACGGGAGTTTACTATCTCATATTCAGCGGAGTGCTGACTGCGCTGTTTAACAAGATCGAGAAGAAGCTCAGCTACTTCAAGGTCTGAGGAGGTGCGGAGAATGTCAATTTTAGAGGTAAAAAATCTTTCAAAGAGCTTCGGCAGCACCGAAGTGCTCAAGGATATCAGCTTCACGCTTGAGAAGGGCGACGTGCTGAGCATAATCGGCTCCTCCGGCAGCGGCAAGACGACCATCCTGCGCTGCATCAACCAGCTTGAGACCGCCGACAGCGGCTATATCGCCGTGGACGGCGAGGTGTTCTTCGACGGCAAGCCAGCCTATAAGAACGCCGAAGAGAAGCGCAAAAAGCAGCTGCTTGTCGGTCTTGTATTTCAGAATTTCAACCTTTTCCCGCACTACAGCGTACTGGATAACGTGACCCTTGCGGCGAAGCTCCTTGCAAAGGAAAAACCCGATTACAAGAAGAACGCTAAGGCGATAAACGCCGAGATCGAGGATAAAGCAAAGGTGCTGCTCGGCAAGGTCGGCCTCTCGCAGAAGCTCGGCAACTACCCCTGCGAGCTTTCGGGCGGCCAGCAGCAGCGGGTTTCGATAGCCCGCGCGCTGATGCTCGAGCCGAAGATACTCTTCTTTGACGAGCCCACCTCGGCGCTCGACCCCGAGCTGACAGGCGAAATACTCAAGGTCATCAAGGATCTTGCCGCGGAGCACATGACGATGGTCATCGTCACGCACGAGATGGCGTTTGCACGCGACGTATCGAGCCGCATAATCTTCATGGACGGCGGAGTTATCGTTGAGGACGGCACACCCGAGCAGGTCATCGAGCACCCCACGCAGGAGCGCACAAAGGAATTCCTCAGCCGTTACGGCGACTGATAAGCAAAAGCAAGACCGAACGTGTACTTTTCGTATACGTTCGGTCTTTTGTTATCGCCGCTTAATCGAACAAGGCAACAAAAAAGCTGCATCCGCTTTGAGATGCAGCTTTATAATTATCTTGTTATGCGTTGACTTCTTCTTTTTCTTCCGATGCTTCGGCGGCCTCGGCGACAATCTCTTCGTTGTAGCCCTTCTCCGCCATGGCCTTAGCCATCATCTGATGAATGGTGTCGATATCGGTGCCTGCCGCGACAAGCTCAAAATACTCCTCGGCGGGAATGCCGCCGACATAGCACTGCTTATACTTAACGGCAACGCCCTTCTTGGCGATTATTATGTTGATGGCGAGCAGCAGCACAAGAGTACCGATATAGACATATGCGCCGTACTGGACGGAGCCGGTGACGAACTCGGGGAACACGCCGTGAATATCCGTCGCAAACTTATTGAAGAATATGACCGAAACGACCGCAAGTGCGATATCAAGGCAGTTGAGCGTGATGTTTCTGACGTTGCCCTTGGGTCCGCAAGCCATGGTGAGCAGCACGAGGCTGACTATGACGATTACGAGCGAGAGCAGGACGGAGATAAGGGCGACCGCGTATGCAACGAATGCGGAGCCGACTATCGAGGAGCCTGTCATGGTGAACAGAGCACCGAAATCAATAGAGGAAACGAGATTATAGATCTCGATGGCATTTATGTTCTTTGCGGTCTCCTCAATGAACGGGCCGTTGAATGCGACCTTGCACAGCGGCAGCATGAGGGCTGCTATCGGGAGCACCGAAAGGATTATCCTGACTATGGTGAGCGGCGAGCCGACGAAAGAAGCCTTGAGCCTGTCGAGCTTCTTCTGAAGGCGGGCGTGCTCAGCCTCGGCGGCATCCGCCTCATTCATAAGTCTCTCTTCTCTGCCGTAGTAAACAAGATTCACGCCGCAGCCGGGGCAATTGGGGCGCCAATCAAAAATTGTAAGACGGCGGCCGCACTTCGGACATTTAGCCATATTTTTTCCTCCAAACACTAATTGCGTAATACACTGTAGTATTTTATCATATTACGGAAATTAAATCAATTGTAAACTATAGCCAAAAAGCAAGCCGGTTTTTCGGCAAAATGCCCATCAGGTCATGCCGCCGTCAGCAGTTATGACCTGGGCGGTGACGTAATCCGAGTCGCTGCCCGCAAGGAAAGACACAACACCGGCTATCTCGCCGGGCAGACCGAAGCGCCCCATCGGTATCTCGTCCGCAAGGGCGGCTCGCTCATCAGGGCTGAGATTTGAATTCATCTTAGTGTCTATCGCCCCGGGGGCAACGCAGTTGACCTGGATATTGCTCGGCGCAAGCTCCCTCGCAAGCGCCTTGGTGAGGCCTATCACGGCCGCCTTGGTCGCGGAATACACCGTCTCGCACGAAGCGCCGTAAACGCCCCACATCGAGGATATATTGATTATCTTGCCGCTCTTTTGATTTACCATGAACGGCACGGCGCACTTGCAGCAGTTGAAAACACCCTTAAAGTTAACGCCGGTGATAAAGTCGAACTCCTCCTCGGTGATATCGGTGAAGAGCTTTTGCTGGGCAACCCCCGCATTGTTGACAAGCACAGAAACGCCGCCGAATTCCTCGGTGGCGTCTGCAAAGACAGTATTCATTTGTGAGTAGTCGGCAACGTCGGCGCGGTATATCTTATACTCCGCCCCGATGACGTCAAGCTCGTCGGCGAGGGAGGCGATGCCCGCCTCGTCGCTCCTGTAGCAGGCCGCTACGGCGAAGCCGTCACGGGCAAGGCGCAGCGCAATGCTGCTGCCTATCCCGCCCGAGGCTCCGGTTATCAATGCACACTTCTTTTTCATAGTCCTTATGTCAAAGTCGAATAGTCAAAGTTCTCGCCCATTATCTTGGTCATATCGAAATAACCCGAGGGTATCTTCATCTTTGACTTGTCTGCGCCCTTCTTGAGGGTGCTTATTTCGATTATTGCAGGCGAGCCGTCAGAGGAAATGCTCTCGATCCTCTTGAGATCGCCGTTTGAATCAAAGTAATACTTCGTGGTATTGCCGTCGGATTCATACACGTCGCAGGTGTATTTCTTGCCGCCCACGGTGACTTCGGCGCTCGAAACATACTTGGAGTTATCGTCGTTTGCGCCGCCCTCGATAAGGTCGGGGTCAAGGATAGTGTCAAGGACATCCTGGGGCACTTCCATATAGCATCTCATCGCGGGGATGACAAGATAGAGCTTGCCGCCCGTAACGATGAACGCAGCTTTGAGGGCGCCCTTGCCCTCAACGGGCATATTGGTCTCGACATAGAGGTCGTCGCCGCTCCTCATCAGAGTAATGGGCATACGCACGGTGGAGCCGTCGACCTCGGCTTCGATAGTTGCGGAGAGCGTAAAGCTCTCGCTCTTGATTATCTCTTTGAAGTTCTTCTCAAAGGTCTCACGCTGGGGCTTGCCGTCTGCGCCGGTGACAGGTTCGATCTGTTTGAAGTCGTCGTCGGGCACAAGGCCGTCCGCCATATCGAGCTTCGGCTCGGTGACCTTGGTGTCGATCAGCTCGTCAAGAGACGAGGGATCGTTGAAAGCGTCGAGGAACGACTGCGCCTCGGGTGAGAAGGTGTTGGAGTCGGTGGTCGAGGCAAGCACGCGCTTGGTCTCGATAACAACGTCATCCTTCTTGACAAATATCGTGTTGCCGTCGGAATCAATGTAGAAATACTCTATCTCGCCGTTCTCCTTGATCCTGGTCTGCACGTTTCTGGTAACGCCCTCGTCATCGACGATATAAACCTGCGACTCGATAGTGAACATATCGGTTTTTTCGAGCTGTTTACAGGATGCGAATCCGAATGCCAGCGCGAACACCAGCACTATCGCAATTATGTTCTTCCTCATGTCTAATATTACCTCCGAATGAGTCTTATCAACCGCATAAGGTGCGGGACTATATATAGAATAGCCCATTTTCGCATTTAAATCAAGTATAGAACATAAAATAATATTAGAGAAATTGTAAAGCTTTTGTTGCCGAATTGTAACGTCGCCGAAATTTTTAAACTAAATAGTAAAAAAGACTTGCAAAATTGAAATAAATACTATATAATATGGAGCGTATTTGAAATGCTACTGTGGCTCAGTTGGTAGAGCAGCGCATTCGTAATGCGCAGGTCGTCGGTTCGAGTCCGACCAGTAGCTCCAACAAAACCGCTTCGGCGGTTTTTTGTTTAATATGTATCTGTCGTCGGATATCAATAAAAACAGAGGTGAGACGATGAAGCTGTTACTGCTGTTCGGAAACGCTGCTGTCGGCAAAATGACGGTCGGGCAGGAACTTTGCAAAATTACGGATTTCAGGCTTTTCCATAATCATATGAGCATTGAGCCTGTGCTCGAGGTGTTTGGCGAATTCAACGGAACCGTGATCAGGAAATTCAGAGAAGCCGTATTTGAGGAATTCGCGAAAACAGATAAATACGGATTGATTTTCACCTTTATGTGGGCTTTTGACTGTAAAGAGGATTGGGAATACACCGCGAAAATCGTCGATATATTTAAAAAGTATAACGCAGAGGTGTATTATGTCGAGCTTTTCGCTCCGCAGGAAGTACGGCTGAAGCGAAACGCAACCGAAAACCGTCTGAAAAACAAACCGTCAAAAAGGGATATTGAATTTTCAAACAGGCTGTTGATCTATGATGATAATAATCACCGAATGGTGAGCAACGACGGCGAAATACCGTTTGAAAATTATATTAAAATTGATAATACCGATCTATCTGCTGAGGAAACGGCGCGGATAATTAAAGACCGTTTCGGCTTTTGACGAATACCAAAAACCTTTTTTGCTCAGTTAAATTAAAACAGTCATTTCAAAGCGAAATGGCTGTTTTTCGTTTTGTGGCTTATCACTTTTGCTTTCTCTTGTTTGCTTTTGATAATATCTCACGTTCTCTCCCTCGTCGGAGGGATGCTAAGTGGTTAGCAAATGTAAATATTGCATATCGGCTTCCGTCTCTGTCGGAGGCCGATTTTTTCGCTTGATCGGCACCGAATTCTAAAAATATGCTGTTGAGATTTGCGCTTTAATGTGTTATAATGACCGATAGATAATGTATAAAAGCGGGTGAAGGCAAATGAAAAGACGGCAGATGATCTCACAGCTCGTGACCGTGGCTGTCGCCGCGCTGCTGCTGCTCGCCGCCTACACCTATATCGTCGGCGACGGCTCGATATTTAAGGGCAAGATGGACGGCGACACTATAAAAGCAAAGGTGATAAGAGTTACCGACGTCAAGACTGCCAACGTCAGCGGCGAGAATGAAATAATCACCGTCACATTCAAGGCAAAGGCGCTCAACACCGAGCTGAGGGGCAAAACCCTCGATGTTATCCAGGAGATCGACCGCTCTTATGCGTTCAGCCCCCGTCAGGTGGAGCAAAACGACACCGTGCTGATAGAGGGCTACCGCGAGAACGGCGAAAGGCTCTATTATTTCGGCGATTTTGTGCGTATCACTCCGCTGCTGTGGCTGCTTGCGATATTCTGCGTGCTGATAGTCGTATTCTCAAGGATGCAGGGCGTCAAAACGATAGTTTCGCTCGGGCTGACCCCGCCATTCTCAACGGTCACAACATCTATTTCTGGTCCATCCTCGTGTGCGTTTACATGACGGTGATGACCCTTGCGATAATCAGCGGCTACAACAAAAAGGCTCTGTGCGCCTGCATCGGCTGCATGAGCGGCGTGCTCTGCTCGGGCTTCATCGTATTGATAATGGATCGCTTTCTCAATATGACGGGTATGCTCGAGGAGGAGTCGATCTACCTCTTCCAGCTCTACCCCGACAACCCCATTAACCTCAAGGCGATAATCTTCGCGATGATAATCGTCGGCGCGGTCGGCGCGGTGATGGACGTCTCGATGTCGATATCGTCCTCGCTTTACGAATTAAAGCAGAAATCCCCGCATATCAAGCCGCAGGAGCTTATGCGCTCGGGCTTCACGATAGGCAGAGATATGATGGGCACCATGGCAAACACCCTCGTGCTCGCCTATATCGGCAGCTCGCTGACCTGCGTGCTGCTCATGGTCGCCTACAACGCGAATATCGAGCAGGTCATAAACAAAGAGGTCATCATCGCCGATGTCCTCCAGGCGCTCGCCGGCAGCATGGGCATGCTGCTGACTCTGCCGCTCACCAGCGCGGTATGCGCCGTTATCTATTACAAAAAGGAGGGTTCGGGCAATGCCTCTGACAAAGATGAGCCCGCTGCTGCAAAAAGCGGCGAATGAAGGCTACGCCGTCGGCAGCTTCAGCGTAGCGAATATGGAGATGGTGCTCGGCGTGCTCAAAGCCGTTGAGGAGACCGAAAGCCCCGCCATAATCCAGATAGCCGAGGTGCGCCTCAAGCAGTCCCCGCTCGAGGTGATAGGCCCGCTGATGGTAGCCGCCGCAAAGAGCTGCAAGATGCCCGTGGCAGTCCACTTCGACCACGGCAAGACCGAGGAGAAGATAACCGAGGCTCTTGAGCTCGGCTTCACGAGCGTTATGTTTGACGGCTCGCATCTGCCGTTTGAGCAGAACGCCGCCGAGACCGCAAAGATAAATTCGATAGCCAAGCGCTTTAACGCCGACTGCGAGGGGGAGATAGGCTGCGTCGGCGGCAGCGAGGACGGCAGCGAGAATATCGCCGTCAACTGCACCTCGCCCGTTCAGGCGCTGGAATTCTATAAAGCGACGGGCGTTGACGCCCTCGCCGTTGCGATAGGCAACGCCCACGGCAACTACAAGCAGGCGCCGAAGCTGCGGTTTGATATCCTTGAGGAGACGGCGGGTCTCGTTCCCGTCCCTCTGGTGCTCCACGGCGGCACGGGCATACTGCCCGACGACTTCCGCAAATGCGTGAGCCTCGGCATCAGGAAAATCAACATTGCCACGGCGACCTTTGACAGCGTTGAAGCGAGCGTTCGCTCCGCTTACTCCGGCGGCAAAATCGGCGGATACTATGACTTGCAGGCCGCCGAGGTCGAGGGGGCGTATCGCAACGCCCTGAAGCATATAGAGATATTCGGCTGCGCCGGTAAAGGTAAAAATTAATTGAAAGGTGACATATATATGAGCTACATTGAATTTGACAACTCAAAGCCCCTTGACGTCATCCCCATAGGCAGGATCGCCATCGACTTCAACCCCACCGATATGAATAAGCCGCTCTCCGAGAGCAGCAACTTCAACAAATACGTCGGCGGCTCGCCCGCAAATATAGCTGTCGGCCTTGCAAGGCTCGGCGCAAAGTGCGGCTTCATCGCCCGCGTATCCGACGATCAGTTCGGCGACTATGTGGAGAATTATTTCAAGGCTGACGGCATTGACGTCTCTCACGTTTTCCGCTGCGAGCACGGCGAAAACCTCGGCCTTACCTTCACCGAGATACTCAGCCCCACCCAGAGCAGCATTCTGATGTATCGCGACGGCGTTGCGGATCTGCAAGTCTGTGTTGACGACGTAGATGAGGATTATATCAAACAGGCAAAGGCCGTTGTCATCTCCGGCACGGCTCTGTGCGCAAGCCCGTCAAGAGAGGCTGCGCTCAAAACGCTCTTTCTCGCAAAGAAAAACGGCGTAGTCGTGATATTCGACATCGACTACAGGAGCTACACCTGGAAAAATAAGGACGAAATATCGCTCTATTACTCCATCGCCGCCAAAAACAGCGACATCATCCTCGGCTCGAGAGAGGAATTCGACCTCACCGAGGCGCTCGAGGGCGTCTGCTCAAGCGACGAGGACTCGGCAGCGCGCTGGTTCGGCTACGGCAACAGGATAGTTATAATCAAGCACGGCAAAGAGGGCTCGGTCGCCTATCTCAGCGACGGCTCGGCGTATAAAGTGAAGCCCTTCCCCGTCAAGATGCTCAAGGGCTTCGGCGGCGGCGACGGCTATGCCTCGGCGTTCATCTATTCGCTGCTTCAGGGCAAGAGCGTGCCCGAGGCACTCGAATTTGCAACGGCCTCCGCCTCCATGCTCGTCTCAGCTCACAGCTGCTCGGCTGCAATGCCCTCGGCCCAGGCGGTGCGTGAATTCATCGATAAGACCAAGCCCGTCTCAGGCGAGGTCATCGAAAAAATAAAATAACTTAACAGGAGAAATACAAAATGAAGAAACTGCTCAGCATTTTCCTTGCAATTGTCACCGTGCTCACCTGCTCGGTATTCGCCTTTGCTGCCGACGGAGCCTCCGGCGCTCTCAGATTCGGCACAGACGGCAAATTTAAGATAATGATGATCAACGACACTCAGGATGTCGGCAAGAATGCCAAAAGTGAGACCGCAAAATTCATCGGCATGGCTCTCGATCAGGAGCAGCCCGACCTTGTGGTATTCGTCGGCGACCAGCTTTCGGATATATATCCAAAGGCCTCCAAGGAGGACTATAAGCTCGCTATCGACCGCATCATCAAGCCTCTCCAGGAGAGAAACATTCCGTTCCTCGTGACCCTCGGCAACCACGACCATGACCGCGCCAACGTGATGAGCGAGGATGAGATGTTTGAAGTCTACGCTTCATACGACAACTGCCTTGCAGTCAGGGGCAGCACCGACCCGTTCACCTACAACGTGCCTATCTATTCCTCAAAGGACGGCAGCGTTGCGATGAACATCTACATGATGGACACCAACAACAAGAAGGACGGCGGCTACGAAGGCATCCGCACAAATCAGCTTGATTGGTACAACACCACCTCCGCCGCTCTCAAAGCGGCAAACGGCGGCGCAGCCGTGCCCTCGATGCTCTTCCAGCACGTCCCCGTCAAGGAAATCTACTCCTTCCTTAAAGAATGCGATTGGAAGGACGACGGCGCTATCTACTCCCGCCGAGACAGCAAATGGTATGTGCTCAACGAAGAAGTGGCTCAGGGCGACTTCGGCGAAGCTCCCTGCTCCGAGAATTTCGACGTGCAGACCGGCGAATATCAGGCATGGGTCAAGAACGGCGACATAATCGGCGCATTCTTCGCACACGACCACAACAATAACTTTGTCGGCACCTCCGCCGACGGCATCAAGATGGGCTACAACGGCGGCACAGGCTTCCGTGCCTACGGCGCCGAGTGCGGCAGGACGATTAGAGTTTTCAACTTCGATGAGAACGACATCGCAAACTACGAGACTCACCTGCTCTATTATCAGAACGTGACCGGTGAGGAATCCTCCAACTTCTTCTTCGACACCTTCTCCCCCGCCATCCTCAACCCCGTGATGAAGGTCGTCTACTTCCTCTTCGGCTGGGCAATCAAACGCTTCAAATAATCATCATCCGATCATAAACTAACCGCCCCTCTCCGAACGGAGAAGGGCGGTTTTTTCTGAGCAACCAAACAAAAAACAGCCTCCGTTAAGGGAGGCTGTTGCGTTATCAGACGTTATCCTGCGAATGGGCATAGAAATCGACGGGGAACCAGCCTGCGGCGAAGGCGGGCAGGGTGTTCCTTGCCTCGGAGTAGAGCGAGGCGATGCACCTTATCGCCTCACGGTGCTCAAGCTCGATATCGGCGAGCTTGTCGGTCGGCTTGACCGTCACATCGCTGCCGCTGACGGTTATCTCGAGATTCTCGTCGCCGTTGACGCCGTGGATAAGCATCACCAGCGAGCCGCTGCCGAGCTTCATGCGCTGAGCCTTGACGGTGAGAAACGCCTCGATGAACGCAGCGAAATCAAAAATATTTATCATCTCGGAGTGTGTAAGCGAGCAGGAGGCGCAGATCTTTGCCATGTATTCGCAATTCTCCGTGTCATAGGGCGGCAGAGCGAAGCTCACCGAGTCGCGGCCGGAGGTCTCCATGGCGCAGATGATGAGGTCGAGCAGGTCGGTGCCGGGTGCAGCCATTATCTCGGCAATGCCGCCGTCCCTTGAGAGGACGAAATAGCCCGCAAAGCTGCCGTCGGCGAGGGCGACATACGGGGTCGAACGCCAGCTCCTGAGAATATCCATATGCGCTTCGTCGGGGCGCACGGCGTGGAACGGCTGAGTTTCATACAATGCCTTGACCTTTGCAAGCAGCTCGGTATCCGCCTCGGTCAATTCACGGGCGGTGAGCGAGGTCTTGACCTCTCCGCCGAGCACATGGCGGATATTGCGCTTGTTTATCGAGAAGCAAACGCTCACGCCGGCAGGCTCGTAGCCGAAATAGCCGTAGCGCTGCCTGTGACCGCCGAGAGGCGAATAGACCGTGCCGTCGGCTTTCATTATGTCGAGGCAGGCGTTGAGCCTGTCTATCATGTATCCCTTGCCTCTTGAATCTCTGGTGACTGCGACGTTGCCGATGCCGCTGACCTTCAGCTCCCTGCCCGCGGCGACGAATTTAAGCGGAGAGACCGATAGCAGCCTTTATATCCTCGCCCTCCATGACTACAAGATTGTTGTAGGCGGGCTCGTATTTGTCCTTATAGAGCTTCGGCAGCAGCGACATGAAGTCACGGCGGGGAGTTTCTTCATCGTCAAAGAAGAAAACGTCGTCGAGCACCTCGATAAGCTGTTTTGTGTATTCCTTTTTTCCTCTTCCCTTGTATATTTCCACGTTAGTTCCTCCGAAATTATTATTTAAGATTTTTAAAGTCGTTGTAGTTGAGCACGCGGAAGCTGCCCGAGCGTTTTGCTTTGACGCGGCGGCTGCGGAGCACCAGCAGCACTATGAGAGCCGCAAGGACCGCGACAGCGGCAATGCGGAATATCCACGAGCCGAAGAGCGCTTGCAGCTCCGTGCCGATGAACGCAAGGAAGCTGCGCTTTATCTGTGAGCGGGAGACAAGGTCGATCTCGCGGATGACCTTGCCAGCGTAAAGCACTCTGCCTTTACAGATGACCTGTCTCTCTTTTATCGGAGCATTGACCGATTCGGGCACGGTATCGGGTATCGTCTCTATCAGCAGGCTGCCCGAATCCGTCCCCGTCGGCACAAGGCTGTAGACCGTCTCGGCGGGCACGAGGCTGACGAAATCGGTGGTCCTCGCATATTTGACGGGGATCTCCGCGACTATCTTCTCGGGGTCGCAGACCGCAACAAGGCGGATATTCTTAAACGCCCACTCAAACATCTTTTTGCAGTCGAGGAAAGCGCCGTTCTCCTCCACACCGTCACGGTCGACATCCTCAAATATCGAGCGCATCGCAACGCCGATATAGTTGTAGCCGTCGTTGGAGGCGAGGGTCACTACGCAGCGCCCCGCCTGAGAAGTCGTGCCCGTCTTGCCGCCCTTGACATACTTGCAGTAGTAGTCCTTGTATGCGCTGTTGAGCATGAAGTTGGTCGAATGGATGGTGCGCTCACCCTGCATATTGGTGGCGGGCAGAGTGTATGAATTCTTGCCGACTATCTCGGCAAAAGCGGGGAATTCGAGAGCATATTTGAAGAATTTGGCTATATTCTCAGCCGAAACATACTGATCCTCATCGTCAAGGCCGTGAGGGTTGACAAAGTGGCTGTCCGTGCAGCCGAGACGCTCGGCAAGCTCATTCATTTTGGCGATGAACGCCGCCCTGTCGCCGTTCGTGACGTAGTTTGCGAGGGTGGTCGCCGCCTCGTTGGCGCTCTGGAGCAGCAGGCAGCAGAGCATATCATAGAGGCTGAGCGTTTCACCCGCCTTGAGGCCGCCGAGGGAGCTGCCCGTGCCGTCAAGCTCATGCAGGCTCTGCTCCGTCACCGTGACGGGGGCGGTCAGGTCGCTGCAATTCTCGAGCACTACGCAGGCGGTCACTATCTTGGTAAGGCTTGCGGGCGCTGACTGCATCGTTTCGTTCTTTGCGAATATTACCTCGCCGTTGTCGGCGCTCATGAGCAGCAGGCATTCGGAATAAAGCCCCAGCTTCTCCATCTCGGCGGCGATAGTCTCATTTATCTTGGCGGCCTCTATCGCCGCTTGCACAGCCTTGTCGATCTCAGCCTGGTGTTTCGCCATTTCCGCAGAAACGATCTCGTCGATATTCGCCGCTTTCACTGCCTCTTCAACCGCCTTGTCAATCTCCGGCTGGTATTTCTCCA
>OHZM01000366.1_pt1 | contig 13926 bp, 10 predicted proteins | sample 1580481 | NCBI WGS metagenome assembly OHZM01 (sample SAMEA3882506, study PRJEB24775) | human gut metagenome | biome: human-associated habitat; feature: intestine environment; material: feces | place: Netherlands | collected 2009/2010 | reverse complement strand
GTCTCGCGTCGGGGATAGTGCAGTTGTTGTTTAGTGAGGTTTTGTATGTCTTTTCTTTTTATTTTCCCGACGCGTCCAGAGGCTGCTAAAAAATGCCCGACGCGAGACGCGTCGCCCCCATTAGAGGTAGCGTTTTGTGGTAGCGCTTGTTGGTAGCGTTTTGCCCTTTCGCCCTTTCGCTCACGCGCAAGTTAGGCTGCGGCTCGTAAATAAAAACGAAAGTTTTAGGACTTTCGTTTTGTATTTCGCTCGCCTTGCACTAACTTTGCTATCTCAAACAATAAAACACATAATAAAACAATAAAGATACTATGACACTGATTAAATCCATTTCAGGTTTCCGTGGTACTATTGGCGGTAAAACAGGCGATACGCTCAATCCTGTCGATATAGCCAAGTCTGTTTCTGCATTCGCTGCACTGCGCGAAAATGTGGTAAGCCGTGCCTTCCGCCGTAAGATTGTTGTAGGCCGCGATGCCCGTATCTCAGGCGAGATGGTAAAGAATGTAGTTTGTGGAACATTGATGGGTATGGGTTACGATGTATTGAACATCGGCCTGGCTACTACTCCTACTACAGAGTTGGCTGTAACCATGAGTGGTGCTGCCGGTGGTATCATCATCACAGCTTCTCATAACCCACGCCAGTGGAATGCGCTCAAGCTTCTCAACGAGAAGGGTGAATTCCTGACTGCTGCCAATGGTAGCGAGGTATTGAGCATTGCAGAGAAGGAAGACTTCGAGTATGCTGATGTTGATTCTCTCGGAAAATATACAGAAGATAATACATTCAATAAGCGCCATATCGACTCGGTGCTTGCATTGAAGCTCGTGGATGTTGAGGCTATCAAGAATGCTCACTTCAAGGTTTGTGTAGATGCCATCAACTCTGTAGGTGGTGTTATTCTCCCTGAGTTGCTCGATGCACTCGGCGTAGAATATACATTCCTGAATGCTGAGCCTACCGGTGATTTCGCTCACAACCCAGAGCCATTGGAGAAGAACCTCGGTGGTATTATGGATGAGTTGAAGAAGGGTGGCTATGATATGGGTATCGTTGTTGACCCGGATGTTGACCGCCTGGCTTTCATCTGCGAGGATGGTAAGATGTTTGGCGAGGAATATACCCTGGTAAGTGTAGCAGACTATGTATTGAGCAAGACTCCAGGTAATACCGTCAGCAACCTTTCATCTACCCGTGCTCTCCGCGATGTAACCGAGAAGCATGGTGGTTCTTATTGTGCTTCTGCCGTAGGCGAGGTGAATGTAACTACCAAGATGAAGGATGTTCACGCAGTGATTGGTGGCGAAGGCAATGGTGGAGTTATCTATCCAGAGAGCCACTATGGTCGTGATGCTCTCGTAGGTATTGCTCTCTTCCTGAGCAGTCTGGCTCATAAGGGTTGCAAGGTAAGCGAGCTTCGTGCCAGCTTCCCTAACTACTTCATCGCCAAGAACCGCATCGACCTGACTGCTTCTACCGATGTAGATGCTATCCTCGTGAAGGTAAAGGAGATGTTTGGCAAGGAGAAGGATGTAACTGTTACTGATATCGATGGTGTGAAGCTCGACTTCCCTGACAAGTGGGTTCACCTCCGCAAGAGTAATACCGAGCCAATCATCCGCGTATATAGCGAGGCTTCTACCATGGAGCAGGCTGATGAGCTTGGAAAGAAGCTCATGCAGGTAGTTTATGATATGCAGTAAGATATTGCATTATATATAAGATACTGTATTTATATAAAAAACGACTTCCAACGATTATAGGCAGCAATGCTTATAAGCGTTGGAAGTCGTTCTCGTTTATAAAAGTTCCGGCTCGATATGATGGAAAACTTATTGCTCAGCCAGTTCTTTCATAGTATCGTTCAATGTATTGAACAGTACATTGATGTTTTCCTCCTGGTTCTTGCACGCCTCCTTGAAGAGAGCAACAGGATCTTCTGAATCGCCCTTCAGCGGAGCCTCGTTCAGGAGGATGTTCACATTGTTCAGCAGCATACCGTGCAGGGTAGGCATGTGTAGCTGATGCTGGGTGCCCTCCTTGCTGCCACATTTCAGTCCGGCAGCGTATGCCTTCACGATGATGCGCACCAGCAGATGGATAGCCATCGGTTCGTCGGCAAGGCTGATGAGTACACCATGGGTATAATCTCGTACGTGCTCCTCTATGCTTGTAAACTTACCCTGCAGGAGCCAGGTGAAGTTGCGCTTGTATTCAGCTTCCATAGCCTTGTAAAGCTGGTTCGATTTGCAGGCGATGCGCAGATAGTCGAGCATGGTAGGCTCGAAGGTAGGATCGGTCTTCTTCATGCTCTCAAAATTCTTCTGCATGCGCTCGTTAGCCTCTTCCGCACTCTTGTAGTTGAGTCGTACGAGGGTAGAGAACATGATGTCGAAGAAGTACTGGTTCACTTCTCCATAGTGTTCCAGCATCATCTGCTTCACCTCTTTGGGGTCGTTCTTCTTCTGGAAGTCATCGCCGCCAACCGCAGCATCCATGATGCCGCGTGCGTATGCCTCGAAGAATCCTCTTACGAAAGAGGCTACAGCCTGATAACTATTGATTCTCTTGCTCATTGTCTTTTGAATGTTTTAATCAAAATGTTTTAATCAAAGATAATTTAATCAAAATGTTTTAATCAAAAATCTTAAATTCATATCCCTGTTCCATCAGCCATTCTATGGATTGCGGGAGCGCCGTCTTCAGCTTGTCGATGCTCTTCAGCGAGTCGTGGAAGGTGATGATGCTGCCGTTGCGGGCATACTTCTTCACATTGTTCACCACATCTTCTGCCGTCAGCCACTTGGAATAATCTCGGGTCACCACATCCCACATGATTACCTTGTAGGTGCGGTGCAGCCACCAGTACTCGCTCTGTCGCATCCAGCCGTGAGGTGGACGGAAGAGATGGGCATGGATGATGTCATTCGCCTTGTTGGTGTTGAGCACGTAGGAGATGACACGATGCTTGAAGGCACCGATATGATTGAAGGTATGGTTACCTATCTGATGCCCCTCTGCTACAATCTGGTTGTAGAGATCGTGGTTGCGCAATACGTTTTCGCCCACCATGAAGAAGGTAGCCTTGATATTATACTTTCTCAAGGTTTCCAGGATGAATGGGGTGGATTCGGGAATCGGACCGTCATCGAATGTGAGATACACCGAATGGTCGTTCTTGTCCATTCTCCATATTGCTTTCGGATATAACCATCTGAGCCATTTGGCAGGTTGCTCTATGAACATAGGAATAACTTGATTAGGGGATGATACAAAAAGGGAGACCTAGCAAAAACGCCAGGTCTTCCTTGATATTCTTTATTTTACTGATTGCCCTGTGGCATGCTGCCGCCTCTGCCGCGATAGAGTGTATAGAGAGCATTGAGCTGCTTCTCATAACTCTTCTGCAACTGAGGGCTTACCATACCTGCCACATCGCAGACACTCTGCATAATCATGATCTGACGGATGCAGTCGTTCTGGCTCTGCAGGAAGCGGTCGTTGGTCAATGAGAGGTAATAGTCGAGATACTGGTGAGCATTCTTCCAGACAGCCTCTACATATTCCTTACCCTTTGCCTTCTGACCGGTGAGCAGCCAGCCGCGAGCCATATCCAGACCACCGCTCATATAATCGAGGGTGACATTGTATGCAGGAATCTCCACATCAGCCTTCTTCAGGATGTTGATAGCCTTCTGGTTCTTGCCGTCGGCGATGAGCTGGAGGGCAGTCTGGGCGAGCAGGCGACGGTGGGTATAGCACATACGCATGGTAGTCTCGTCGATATAGAGTCCCTTCTGCTTCAGGTTACCGAACTTGAATCGGGTCATGATGTTGTGATAGGTCTTCTCAGCATCGAAGTTCTTCGCACCTGGCTTGTTGGTGGTGAATGGAGTGATACGGTTGGCAAGACCCTCCTGTACGAAGTTGTCGCCAAGGTTCATATAGTTCTCTTGTCCCACGGTAAGAGCCACGTAGATAGGACGTGTCCAGTTGCACTGTGACAGCATTTCGAGCATCATCAGGTCGCCCTTGTAGAGAGCGTTCTTGCCTGCGAGTGAAATCACCATCTTGTCTGGGATGGTATCAGAAGCCATCATCATGCCGCTCTTCTTCACAGCCTCCTTGTCGATTGTTACATAGACGGTGTCTGTTGGGATGAAGTGCATGTCTGGGTTCTTGCTGCGTACCCAGTACTTCAGGATGTTCTTGAGCTCGAAAGGCTCATCACCAAACTGCTTCTTGGCATTCACTGGATCCTGCTTGTAGAAGTCGAGAATCTGCTGCTTAGCCTCTGGCTGGACAGAAACATACTCGTTAGTACCCGAACAGAAGTCGAGACGTGGCCAGGTGATTGGCACGGATGGTGAGTTGTATGCAGGACGCATCATCTGGTCGATATACCAGTCGGTCTGCAGATAGCTCAGGTTACATACGCGGGCATCTGTACCTACGCCTTCTACCTCCTGGTTGTACCAGAGTGGGAAGGTATCGTTATCACCATTGGTGAAGATGATAGGGTTGCCCTTCTCCTGAAGCGACATCAGATAGTTCTGACCGAAGTCGCGGCAGGTGTAACGTCCTGAACGGTCGTGATCATCCCAGGTCTGTGATGCCATCTGGATAGGAACGAGCAGGGTTACCACAGCCACGATAGCTGTTACGGCAGTACCGCTGAGCTTCATCTTCTGCTTCAGAAGGTCGATGATGGCGAGAACGCCAAGACCGCACCAGATAGCGTATGCATAGAATGAACCGGCGTAGGCATAGTCACGCTCACGTGGCTGCATAGGAGTCTGGTTCAGATAGAGCACGATGGCAAGACCTGTCATGAAGAACAGGAAGAATACCACCCAGAACTGCTGGATACCTACAGGGAGAACCTCCTCTGTCTCCACGCCGTTCTTGATGACCTTGCGCTTGCGGGTGTACCAAGCCTGCCAGAAGAGACCGATGAGACCGAGAATCAGCGGCATGCAGTAGAACACGTTGTGTCCCTTGTTTGCCTTCAGGTCGTCTGGCATCTTGCTCTGGTCGCCATAGAGAGCGTCGTCGATGAATGAGAAACCGGTAATCCAGTTACCGTGCTCAGGCTCACCGTTGCCCTGGATATCGTTCTGTCGTCCGGCAAAGTTCCACATGAAGTAGCGCCAGTACATGAAGTTGCACTGATAGGAGAGGAAGAAACGGATATTCTCCATCTGTGTAGGAACCTTCACCATCATGTTCTCGCCACAACGGTCGTAAGGCACCTCGTTACCCTCTACGCCACCCATCCAGTCTTCGTATGCCTGGGCATGAGCCGAACTGTGCATACGTGGGAAGAGCATATTCTGTGCATATACATACTTGTTCTTATGGCTTACTACGAAGTAAGAGTCCTTCTCATCGGCAGAAGCCTTCTCCTTGCGCTGATAAACAGGTGCACCTTCCTTCGTCACAGGCTTGCACATGTTGCCGTCAGCTTCGAGAGCCACCTGAGAAGTGTAAGCCTGACCATAGAGCAATGGAGTATCGCCATACTGGTCGCGGCTCAGATAACTGCCCAGGGTGAAGATATCCTCAGGAGAGTTCTGGTCCATAGGAGGGTTGGCAGATGAACGGATTACGATGAGCGCATAGCTTGAGTAACCGATCATCAGCATCAGCATGCAGAGCAATGCTGTATTCTTGATGCGAGCAGAGATGAGAGGCAGCAGCTGCATCTTCTTCTTCTCGATGCCTGTAGCCTGGTCAACGCCGGTTACTACTTCCTTCTTGCGCTTGTAGTTGAGTACAAACCAGAGGATAGCCAGGATGATGATGCCGGTGATGACAGCGCTCCATCCATATCCGAAGAATGGGATGCCGAGCATGCCGAAACCGAGAACGAAGGCGATGTTCTGCTTCTTCTCGTTCTTCTCTGATGCATTGTAGGTCTCGTAGATACCCCAGATGACAGAGGCTACGAGGCAGATGATATATACGATTTCACCGGTATTGAATGGACAGCCGAGGGTATTGACAAAGAACAGCTCAAACCATCCGCCTACGGTGATGATGCCTGGAACCACACCATAAAGTACGGCTACTACCACCAGGAATGAAAGGAAGAGCGCCATGAGCGAGCCCTTCAGGTTGGCATGAGGCACCTTCTTGTAGTAATATACCAGTACGATGGCTGGGATGCAGAGCAGGTTGAGCAAGTGTACGCCGATACTCAGACCGGTCATATAGGCGATGAGCACGAGCCATCGGTCGCTATGAGGTTCGTCGGCATGGTCTTCCCACTTCAGAATCAGCCAGAATACCACAGCGGTAAAGGCAGAAGAGAAGGCGTAAACCTCACCCTCTACAGCAGAGAACCAGAAGGTATCGCTGAAGGTGTAGATGAGTGCGCCCACCATACCTGATGCCTCGATGGCGATCAGCTTGCTGGTGGTCATCTCCTTCCAGTCGCCGATGATGAGCTTGCGTGCCAGATGGGTGATGGTCCAGAAGAGGAACATGATGCAGACGGCACTGAGGAGTGCGCTCATCGTATTCACCATCTTGGCTACCTGCGTGGTATCGCTGGCGAAATGTGTGAAGAAATTGCCCATGAGCATGAAGAATGGTGCCCCAGGTGGGTGACCGATCTCCTGCTTGTAGGCAGTTGTAATAAACTCAGGACAGTCCCAGAAGCTGGCTGTCGGTTCAATTGTGGAGCAATATACGAATGCCGCAATGATGAATGCGACCCATCCGAAGATATTGTCCACTAATCTGTACTGTTTCATTATTGTTTAAACTTTAATGTATTATATTTCTATGTTTCCTATTTATATAATGTGTATAAAACGTTGCAAAGATACTAAAAAGTAAAGAGATAGCGTAGAATTGCTTCTCTTTTTTAGGTTATATTAAATTTAAATAGGTGATGTTTTATAAAAAACACATTATACATTCAGGAAATGCTCTTCCAGTTTTTCTCTTGGCATATCCGCCGTATCGTGATAATGCAGGTGCTGGTTTACACAGGCGATATGCTTCACGTTATTGAGCACTTCGGCTACATCGTGACTGACGATGATGATGGCGCACGCCTTGTTGATCTGCTCCAGCATCTCGTACATCTGCTTTTGGAATCGGCGGTCGATGTAGGTGTTAGGCTCATCGAGAATCACGACATCGGGCTTTGATACGATGGCACGGGCGAGGAGCACTCGCTGAAGCTGACCGCCGCTGAGGGCAGCGATGTGTCGGTCTTTCAATTCCGTCAGCTGCATTCGCTCCAGGGTATCGAGCACCTGCTGGTGCTGCGCTTGGGTGTATCGCGAAAAGAGACCTTTGGTCTTGCTGAGTCCGGCAAGTACAACTTCATATACAGATATAGGAAACTGCTTGTCGAGCTGGTTGTATTGTGGGAGATAGCCCATCGAAATCTCCTTTGTTTCTTCAACTTTTGCTTTGCCGTTTTCATCAAGAACCGTTTTTCCGTTCTCATCCTTTACTTTTCGGAAGTATCTGATGGTTCCTTCCGTAGGCTTCATCAGTCCCAGAATGAGGCGCATGAGAGTAGTCTTGCCACCACCGTTTGGTCCGATGATGCCAAGATAATCGTCTTGATATACGGTGAGATTTACGTCGCAGAGCACCTGCTTTCCGTCATATCCGGCAGATAGGTGCTCGATTTCGATTAACTTTGAACTTTGAGTTTTGAACATTGAACTTTATGATTAGTTATTGTTCTTTATACTTTTTATAAAATATTGGCGGGCTTACTTGCCAACAACTATTTCTTTGCCCAGTACCGCTGCTGCCGCTTCCTGCATCGCCCGGTTCCAGTCGCCCTGCAATGGATTGATATTCATTGGCTTGGTGTGGCTCTCGTTGATGAAAGTAGTGGTGTTGCGGTTGGCAAATTCAGCTTGTATCAGGCAGAACTTGATCTTTTCTTTTCTGGCTCTCTCTATGAGGCTCTTCAGCTGGGAGGCACTAGGCTCCCTGCCTTCTTCCTCTATGGCAAGCTGCTCCAGCTGGTAATCACGGGCAAAGTAGGTGAGGATAGGGTGATAGATCACAAACTTGCGTACCAGGTCTGGGTCCTTTTTGAAGCTCTCCCTGATGGTGCTGTCTCTCTTGTCGATGATGCTGAGCAGCGACTGATAGTTCTTCTCGAAGAAAGCCTTGTTCTTCGGCTCCAGTTCGCAGAGCGCCTTGAGGATGTTGCTGGCTATGATGCGGGCGTTGCTGCAACTCATCCATACGTGCGGGTCGATGTTGCCACCCGGAGTCTTGGCAGGCTTGATGCCCACGGAAGTATCTATCACTTTCATATCTGGAGCGTTGTCCTGCAACTTCTTCATCCAGGTCTGCTCAAAACCGATGCTGCCCACTTTCAGATAGAGGGCACTCTTCGAAAGTTCCATCATCTGCTGGGCGTATGGCTCGTAAGTCTCCGGGTTGTTGCCATTCGATACCATCACGTTGACATCCACCTTGCCTTTGGCAATTTGATCTACGAAATACTTGTAGGGGGAAATCGTAACTGTAACTGTAACCGTAACCGCAGGCTTCTCTGTTCCGGAAGCCTTTCCCGAATCTGCCTGTTTCTGAGGTGTACCCTTACATCCGGCAAGAATAACACATAATATAATAAGGTATAGAAATCTCTTCATATATTAAAATCTTCTTATGTTATAAATCTGCTTATATGTTTATACAATGAAGCTGAGACCATAAACCAATAGGATATATCTCAGCACTTTTCCGATGGTGATGCTGATGGTAGAGATGATGATATTGGCTCTTGTCAGCCCCAGCACGATGGTGATGGCGCTTCCCAAAATCGGGATGAAGGCGAAGAAGCCCATCCAGGCACCTCTATCAGCCATGAATCTTTCTGCCTGATCCAGTTTCTCCTTCTTTACGTGCAGATATTTCTCTATCCATTCCATCTTGCCCAGTCTGCCCACACCATAGTTGAACAGTGAGCCCAATACATTTCCTATGCTGCCATATATCACCAGAGGGATGGGATCCAAACCTGCTGCCTGCAAGCCCGACATCACTACCTCGCTGCTGAAAGGAAAGAAACTGCCGGCAAGAAAGGCGGAAACTAGCATGCCCCAATAGCCCCAGTTGATTAAAAAGTCTATTATGTAACCCATTGAATATTATTTGTTTAATATTCTTGATGCAGCGTTTCGCTGCATCAAGTCTATCTCTGAATAACTCTTATCCCAGAATCAATCTTATCCCTGAATAGCCTGCAGCAATACCGTTTCCGGAATGAAGATATTGTATAGCAATATCAATACCATGATGATCAGCGCCGAGATAAAGACGATGTTCGCCAGCTTTCCCTTAGTATAGGTGATGAAGTGAGCGGTGAGTGGTGCCGTATTTACAATCATGATGCTGCTCAACTCCTTGATATGCTGAGGCTGCAGGATGACGAAGGCAAGACTCACATAGTTGATCAGAATGAATGAATTGTAGATCATTCGGGTACGGATCTTATCAGCATAAGAGGTATGCAGGAAGTGTATGCTGCCCAATGTGCTCAGGATGATGAGGAACAGGAGATTCACCACCTCGTGGTCGGTAACCTGCGAATAATCGAACAGATCCTGATAGTTGATGAATTCCGCAAAATGATTGATGAGTCCATTGATGTTATTGGTGTAGGCGAAGTAACCCGCTGAGAACCAATACGGCATGATGAGACCGATGATAGATGCAAAGAAGTTTCGGATGCTGAAGGAATTGGTGAATACCATCATCATCAGCCACAGGAAGGGCAGGAAATATCCCACCTGGATGAACACCAGCGAGGCGAGTCCTACGCAGAAGAAGGCATAGAAGGTCCATCCTGCCGCCCGCTTGTCCTGGTAACTGTTCCAGATGATGAGGTAGAAGGCGATGGAGCACATCGTCACGATGCTTGCCTTGAAGGAGGGTGTAGGCAGAGAGGTCATGGTGATGAACACCAGGAAACTGCAGGACACCATTCGGCTGTAGGTTCGCATCAGGGAATTATGGTTGTTGAGTTCCACCATCAGCAGGGTAGAGAGAATGGTGAAGGCGAACTGCACCCAAATGTTAGCTACTAAAAAACCTACAGCAACCCATACCAAGGCGGCAAGGGTTGCTGTTACAGGTAGTGCGTAGCGGCTAGCCGCCACTTTATTTTGAAAAGTTTTCTTTCTTAACATTATCCGTTAAAATTAAGCTTTTGCCCTTAAAGGTCCTGTCCGATATCAGAGCGGAAGTACTTGTCTGTGAACTGGATCTTCTGTGCTTCGGCAAAGCTCTTCTTCAGAGCCTCTTCCTTATCCTTGCCGTAGCTGCTTACGCAGATTACACGGCCGCCATTGGTTACAACCTCTCCATCCTTCATGGCTGTACCAGAGTGGAAAACAACAGAACCTTCCACATCATTGATACCATGGATAGGATAACCCTTCTTGTAAGCCTCTGGATAACCACCGCTTACGAGCATCACGCAGACAGCAGCACGCTCATCAAACTCGATGCTGCGCTTGTCAAGATCGCCGGCAGCTACACCCTCGAAGAGATCCACGATGTCGCTCTTCAGGCGGAGCATCACGCTCTCTGTCTCTGGGTCACCCATACGGCAGTTGTACTCGATAACCATAGGCTCGCCCTCTACATTGATCAGACCGAAGAAGATGAAGCCCTTGTAGTCGATGTTCTCCTCTGCCAGACCCTCTACGGTAGGACGGATGATGCGCTCATCCACCTTCTGCATCCACTCCTTGGTTGCGAAAGGTACAGGGGTTACGCTACCCATACCACCGGTATTCAGACCGGTATCGTGCTCGCCGATGCGCTTGTAGTCCTTAGCCTCAGGCAGAATCTTGTAGTTCTTGCCATCGGTCAATACGAATACGGAGCACTCGATACCGCTGAGGAATTCCTCGATAACTACGCGTGCAGAAGCGTTGCCGAACATACCGCCGAGCATCTCCTTGAACTCCTTCTTAGCCTCTTCCAGGGTAGGAAGGATAAGAACACCCTTACCGGCGCACAAGCCGTCAGCCTTCAATACGTATGGAGCCTTCAGAGTCTCCAGGAACTTCAAGCCTTCTTCTACGTGCTCGCCGTCGAAAGTCTCATACTGAGCTGTCGGAATGTTATGGCGCTTCATAAACTGCTTGGCGAAGTCCTTGCTTCCTTCCAGCACGGCACCAGCCTTTGATGGACCAATCACAGGGATGTTCTGGGTGCGAGGGTCTGCCTTGAAGTCATCATAGACACCCTTTACCAGTGGGTCTTCCGGACCTACTACCACCATATCAACACCATTCTCGACAGCGAAGTTCTTGAGCGCCTCGAAGTCGTCAGCCTTGATATTCACATTCTCGCCGACATTCTGTGTACCGGCATTACCAGGAGCGATAAAGAGTTTCTCACACTTCTCGCTCTGAGCGATTTTCCAAGCTAAGGCGTGCTCGCGGCCACCGCCTCCTAACAATAATATTTTCATCGTAGTTACGTTTAATAATTCTTCTATTATATGTTACAATCAGGATATTGATCATCTCCTTCTTTTACAATCAGGATAGATATTTGCTCCTTTTTGCATCCAAATTCCTAATTTGCTGCAAAATTACTAAATTTCAGCGAACTATACAAGCAAAAAGCCTAAAATCTTTATCGCATATAGTTCTTATAGATTTCATAATAGATATCTGGCCATCCGTAGATGGCTATCCTCTCCAGTTCCTTGTAGAGTTCCGGTATGTCATCTATCAGCTTCACCAGGTCGGGATTGTATCGGGTTCCTGCGCCTTCTCTCAGCTCTTCCATCACTTTTTCGAAGCTCTTCTCCTGCTTGTAGTTTCTGCCTATTCGCTCGGTGGCAGCCTGCATGCAGTCGCACAGGGTGATGATATCTATCATGAAGCGGTAAGGCGACTTGGTGTTGTCGAAGTCGCTTGGATAGCCTCCCTTGCCGTTGTACCATTTATGATGGCCCAGCGTGGTATCGTGGTAATATTTCAGCTTCTGCGATATCTTCAGGTATTTCAGTCCCATTCGGGGATGCATTCTGATGATTCTTCGCTCCTCATCGCACAGCTGTCGATAGTCGTTGTTCACCACGCTTACGATACTGTTCTTGCCAATGTCGTGACAGAGTGCAGCACGGGTGATGAAGTTGATGAGCTGTCGCTGATGAAGCCTTACCTGCCATTTGCTGCTGATGCCCAGTTTTCCTACCAGCAGTTCCCGCCGGTGCCTGATGATGGCTTTCATCATGGCTTCTGCAAGTCGTGCCACGTGGGTAGAGTGGGCGTAGGTGGTTACCTGGGTTGCCACGTTCAGTTCCATCACGAATCCTATTCTTTCCTTATCGTTCAGGTATTTGATGAGTCGGGGATCGGTGCTCACATTTTCCAGAGTCTGATTATACTGTGTGAAGTTCTGCTGGTCTTTGCGATGTCTGAACATCCTGATAATGTCTTCACAGAACATCTTTACGTGCTCCTTTTTGTAATTGGCTGAAACTCTGGCGGTATCTACGATGAAAGCCAGGTCGGTATAATGAGACATCAGCGAATTGAAGGCATTTACCCCCAGAACTTTTTGTCGTGTAAGTGGTTTGATTAGCGTTTCGTATATTTCCTCGGCTTCCTTCAAGGCTGTGCTTGTCCGGATTTCTCCCATTTTTAGCTTCAAGACGATGAGGTTGAGCTTCGTAGAGGTACTGAGTCCTACGGTATCCGGATATTGTCTTATCACTCGTCTTACCAATGCGTCTCCTTCTTTCTTTTCTATCAGTTCCGGATTGGTGAGATAGATTCCTCTTACTATCTCCAAGTCTCTGTTTTTGATGCGGTTAATCCATAGTTGCCTTCTTTTTCGGGTACTTCCAGTTGGTCTGCCGTATGATTCCTTGCCAGTTCTTCCAGCTTTTCGTATCTTTCCAGCAGTTTTTTCAGGGGTTGGATATGGTGGAGTGTCCATGCAGATAGGCACAGATCCTGTAGGGCATAGCCGTACAGGCCCAGTTCTTCGGGCGTATGGCAGTGCGCACTGTCGGCTACGTATGCGATGCAATCGTATGCTTTTTTCAATGTCTCGTTGTCTCTGTTCAGTCTCCATATCTGGTAATAGGATGACCCCTTCCAGCTCATGGCTCTCAGAAATTCGTAGTTCCTTTCCGGGCGTTTTCTGAAATTTCGAATCAGAATATCCGTAACCCTGTTTGTGATGAATGGATCCGTCAGGGCATAGGCGTAGTTATGAAAGAAGTTTTTGTCCAGACTGTCGTAGGCTGCATCCGGCAGAATGGTCTCCTTCGTCGTATCTGCCATATCGGTTTCGAAATAATCTGCAATGCTATTCAGCAGCTTCTCGTTTTCGTTATAGATTTTATGGTTCTTCTGGCTTCTAGTCATAAAGAATCTTACCCATTCGTCGTGGTTGTGGATGCTGAAGATGCTGTCGTTGTAACGATTATAGGTGATGCGGTTCTGAGATAGCTTGTCGAAGATGAATTTAAAGTCGGGGATGCTCTGCTTAGAAACAAAAAACTCTTTACCTGCCACTTGCAGGTGGCAGGCAAAGAGTATAGCGGTAATTAATAAAATTACTTTTCTTATCTTGTTAATCATCTTTTCGTTCCGAAGATTTGTTTTACTTCAGATAGACTCTCTTATATTTTCCCTCCGAATTGTTTTCGGATAGAGTCTCTTATACATTTAAATTTTTCTTTTTATTTCAGGTAGTCGAAGAAGTAGTTGCTGATTCTTTCGTGCAGGTGAGTGCTCTGATGACCTCTCATGTTGTGAGGCTCACCTGGATATACGAAGAAATCTGGCTGGGTTCCTGCTGCGATACAAGCCTTCAGGAAGGTGAGGCAGTGCTGTGGCACCACGGTCACATCGTTCAAGCCCTGGATAATCTGCAGCTTACCCTTCAGGTTCTTAGCCT
>OHZM01000354.1_pt1 | contig 14217 bp, 17 predicted proteins | sample 1580481 | NCBI WGS metagenome assembly OHZM01 (sample SAMEA3882506, study PRJEB24775) | human gut metagenome | biome: human-associated habitat; feature: intestine environment; material: feces | place: Netherlands | collected 2009/2010 | reverse complement strand
GGTCATAGCCCCAGTTGTACTGCCGCAGCAGCGGCTTTGCCTCGTCCACGCTGCCAAAATCAAAAATGGGCATCAGCTGGACGTATTTTACCCCCAACCGCTTGAGGTAGTTCAGGCAGGTGGGGTGGATGCCGTCGCCGTGCAGGGTGGTGCCCTGCTGGGTAAAGGCCATATATTTGCCCCGCCACGCCGGGCGCACCCCGCTGGCGGCATCCTGCGAGAAGTCCCGCACGCTCACCTCCCACACGGCGCGCTGCGCCGGGGGGATATTGGGACGCACATCCCGCTCCCACCCGGAGGGCGCGGTGCGGGCAAGGTCTACGATCATGCTGCGGACGCCGTTCACTCCCGCCGCCCGGGCGTAGGGGTCGCCGGTCTCGCGGGTGACGCCGTCCACGGTGACGGCAAAGGTGTAGTAGCGGCCGTGCTGTTCCCCGGGCAGCCAGACGCTCCACACCCCCTGCGCGCCGCGCACAAGGGGCTCTGTGCCCAGCACGGCACCGCCGTCTCCCTTGTGGTATAAGGTCACGGTGACTGCTTCGGCGGTGGGTGCCCACAGCCGCAGACAGGTGCCGCCGGGGGTGTAATCCGGCCCAAGGGGGCCGGTATAGTAGTTTTCGCGGTGGAAGGGTACGTTTTCAAACAGTGTTTTCCACTGGGCAGGCGTTTTTGCGGCCATGGTCAGATTCATTCCTTCTTAAAAGATTCGTTATATTCAGTGTATCGGACAACAGGCTCTTTTTCAAGAGGAAATCGACTTTTACCACGGAAATCAATTTTCCGCATGAAGGCTTCCCCCGCCGCGCGGCTGTTTCCGCAGGAAACCGGCGCGGCAGCTGCCGTTTGCCGTCACGACCCCTCCCCGTGAAAATGGGGTTCAGAAACGCCCGCAGGCGTTTCTGAACCCCGAAATAAAAATAATTTTTCCGCTGAATATGCCCAAAGCAACGCGGCGGGCATTCTAAATCATTTTGTCTGTGCGCCCTGCCGCACCAGCTCGATGAACACGTTCATCTGGGGGGTCACCCATTTATCCCGGTGGTAGAACAGCTGCCGGTGCATCATGACGGTGCAGTCCGGTACGTTCAGCCGTGCCAGACGCCCTTCGGCCAGTGCGCTGCGCACGATGTACTCCGGCAAAAAGGAAAGCCCCATGCCCTGCTCCACCATCTGGCACAGCAGCGCGGCGCTGCCCAGCTCCAGATAGGGGTGGATGGCAAGACCGTGCGCCGCCATGCACTGGTCCAGTGCGTCCCGGTAGCTCATGCCCCGCTCGGTGAGCAGAAACTCCTGCCGGGGCAGAATGTCCAGCGGGAGCACGCTTTCCTGCGCCAGCGGATGCGGCGGCGGCGCAATGAAGCACACCGGTTCCGGCACATCTGCCGCCAGCACCAGCGCAGGCTGCAAAAGGGGCTGGTCCAGCGTGTAGACAAGGTCTACCTGATTGGTGCTCAGCAATTGCAGCATCTCGTCCGTGGAAGCAGTGTGCAGCACCAGCTCCACCTGCGGGCAGCAGGCATGGTAGCGCTGCAACAGCCCCGGCAAAAAGGTGCTGCACACGGAATCTGCCAGCGCAATGCGCAAGCTGCCCCGCACCTGCTGGGCGGGCTGCAAGGCGGCTTGTGCCTGCTGGGCGGTTTCCAGCAGGGTGCGGGCGTAGCCTAAAAAGGTCTGCCCGGCATCGGTCAGGCGCACCGTTTTACCCACGCGGTCAAACAGCGGGGTGCCCAGCTCGGCCTCCAGCTGTGCGATTTGGGAGGACACCGCCGACTGCGAGTAGCCCAGCTGCCGCGCAGTGCGGGAAAAGCTGTGCAGCTCGGCGATGTGCAAAAAGGTATTGACAGTCCGCAGTTCCATGAACGGCTCCTTTTATAACAGGGTGATGTCCCGCACGGTGAGCTGAGCACCGTCCACGGTAAAATGCACTTCCAGCCCGGCAAACTCCATGCCGTACACCCGCTGCGGGTCGTGCTGGTAGGAGGGGCGGGGGTCGCTGGCAAGCACGCCCTGCAAAGCGGCGCGGTCGGCCTCCGGTACGGTCTGCCACAGCGTCTCCGGGCAGGAGACTTCCAGATGGTGGGTGCGGGTCTGCCCGGTAAAGCCCTCGGCGGCATCCGGGTGGCAGTCCGCATAGGGGATGTAGGGCTTGATATCGTAGATGGGGGTGCCGTCCATCAGGTCGGCACCGCGCACGATGAGCACCGGCCCCACGTCCGGGCGCTGCTCAATAGCTTCCAGCTTTACGCTGGAAAGCCCCAGAGGGTTCGGCCGGAAGGGCGACCGGGTGGCGAATACACCTACACGGGTGTTGCCGCCAAGGCGCGGCGGGCGCACGGTAGGAGACCAGCTTTCCCGCACTGCACCGGAAAACTGCCACACCAGCCAGATGTGGCTGAAATCCTCCAGCCCGCGCAGGGCGTCGGGGTTGCGGTATTCCGGGGTAAAAACGATCTCGCCCCGCAGCTCTTCTACCAGTCCGCTCTGGCGCGGGATGCCGAACTTGGTGGGAAAGGCGGTATGGATATGGGCAATGACCTTCAGAGTCATAGCTTCGGGTGCCTGCTGCATGATGAACTCCTTGCTCAATAGATCTTTTCAATGGGGCAGTCGGCGGGGATGCCGTACCGGCTGCGGAAGGCCTGCAATTCCTGCGGGCTGCGAATCAGCTGTACCTCGGTAAAATGGCCGGTGTGCAGATCCTGAAATCCGGCCACCTGCTCCCCGGTGCAGATGCTGCACCGCAGCACCGGCTTCTGGGCGGCGGGGTCGTAGGAGGGGGACATTTTCTTTTTGCCGAACACAGGCTGCTCCTTTCTCTCCTTATCTTATAGGCCGCGGCAAAGCCCCACGGCCTTGCCCTCGATGTGCAGCTCCGAAAGCTGCTCTCCGGCGTAGAACATGGGCGGGCAGACGGCGGCGTTATCGGCCAGCAGCATCACGGCATCGCCCTGCCGGTGGAAGTGCTTGAGGGTGGCGTCCTCGCCCACCCGCACGGCAGCGATCTCGCCCTGCTCCACCTCGGGCTGGCAGCGGATGCATACGATGTCCCCGTTGCATATCGTGGGAGACATACTGTCGCCGTGGCAGGTCAGGGCAAAATCCGCGTGCCACGCGGCGGGCACCCCGATATAGCACTCGATGTTCTGCTCGGCGGTGATGGGCGTGCCGCAGGCGATGGAGCCGATCAGCGGCACCTGCACCATGGTGGGCAGCGGCTCAAAGCCCGGGGGACAGGCGCAGGGCGCGTCCAGCCCCAGCAGAGCGGCGGGAGTGGTCTCCAGCGCCTGCGCCAGCTCCTCCACTTTGGACTGGGGCAGATCGTTGATGCCTTTTTCCAGCTTGGTGATGGAGGAACGGGAGCGGTAGCCCATGCGCCGGGCAAGCTCCTCCTGCGAAAGACCCAGCTGCTCCCGGCGCAGACGGACACGGGTGGACAGATCAGACATGACGGTTCTCCTGAAAACTATGTGTTGTGGTGTACGATACAGTGTTCTGCCTTGAGTATAGCAGAAAATTTCCTGAAAATCAACAATTGCGGTGCGTTTTGGAAATAATAGGTTGACAGTCAATCAACAGGAGAGTATAATACAACCAATAATTGTTTCAAACGCAGCGAACTACAAAAAGGAGCGAAGCCATGGCAAACACGAATCTGATCTACACCTACATTCAGGACAGCGGCTACAAGCTGCAATATGTGGCCAGTGTGCTACACATCAGCAGTAACACCCTGCGGCACAAGCTGCTGGGCGAGACCCAGTTCAAGTTGGACGAGGCCGAGCGGCTTTCCACCATGCTGGGCCTGACGATGGCCGAGCGGGACGCCTGCTTTTTCGATGCCGAGAACCGGTTCTCGCGCAGTGCAACGCTGGAGCTGCCCAAAAGGGGGAAGCGCCAGTGACACCGGAGCAGCGCGATGTGACCCGGAACGCCCTGCGCAAGTACGGCGAGCGGCACTGGGCGCGCACGCCGGAAAACCGCCGCTGGCAAAGCGCCATTGATGAGGGCCTCGACTACTATCAGGCGCACGACCCCATGCGGGCAGACCTGCTACGGATGCGCTTTTTTGAGCAGCGCCCGGAGGACGAGATCTTAGAGCAGCTGCACATCGGCCGCACTACCTACCAGAAGGCATTACAGGATCTTTTGAGCACCATCGCTGTCTACGCCGCCCAGCGTGGCGCGTTCTGAGCAAATAGCCGTGAAAAGTGCCCCAGAAACGCTCGCGGTCGTTTCTGTGGCACAACCATAAAACAGGGCTGCTGCACCGTGTTTCGTGCAGCAGCCCTGTTTTGGTTATTTCTTCTTGGTGTCCGGGTCCTCGCAATGGCTGTGGCAGGAGGCGCAGTTGCCGTTGCAGCCCTCGCCCTTCCAGCCGCCCTGTCTGGAGATCCAGACCACAGCCAGCGCAAACAGCACAGCCAATATTACCAGCGTGATGATCCCGCGAAGTGTCATATTCATCCCTCGATTTCTTTTGTACGCTTTCTGCCCCAAGTATACACGATTTGCAGGCAAAGAGCAACAGCCTGCCGCACATTTTTTGTGCAGGGTGCAGCCGATGCGGCTGCCCGGCGGTAATGTTGCACGCCCGGCGGTCGGCGCACCATTTTTGCAGCCGGAGAAAGTGTTTCGAAAAAAGTAAAATAATTTCAAATTAGGGCTTGCATTTCTGCAAAGGCCGTGCTATAATAATCACGTTCCAGTTCGGAGCGCACAACACAAGCGAATATGGAGGATTAGCTCAGCTGGTTAGAGCACCTGCATCACACGCAGGGGGTCTGGGGTTCGAGTCCCTAATTCTCCACCATACAGTTCGTACTCGAACCCGATTCTTTATGAAAAAGGGTTCGGGTATTTTTTTGTTTCACAAGATGTTCTCTATGCCGAGAGTATGCAGAACGGTAAACAAGAACGAACAAAGGCAGGATGCCACCATCACGGTGACACCCTGCCTTTTATGTTACAAGGATATTCTGGGGGCGATCGCTGCGCACAAAGTGCCTTAAGCCTCTGTGTTTGCTTCGGTCAGCACAAAGGTCAGCTCCGCTGTGGCGGCGCACTTGCCATCCACATAAGCAGACGCTTTCCCGATGCCCACCGGGCCGCGCTGTTCCACCAGCTCACAATGGAGCGTAAGAACATCCCCTGGGGTGACCTGTTTGCGGAAGCGGGCATTCTTGATGCCACCGAAGAGGGCCAGTTTGCCTTTGTTTTCGGGAACGCTCAGCGCCGCCACGGCTCCGGTCTGGGCCAGTGCTTCCAGGATCAGCACTCCCGGCATGACCGGTTGGCCCGGGAAGTGACCGCAGAAGAATTCCTCATTGCGGGAAACGCACTTGCGGCCAATGGCCCACTGACCCGGCTCGTAGTCCAGGATGCGGTCCACGAGGGCAAAGGGGTAGCGGTGGGGCAGAAGGGCTGCGATCTGCTCACTGTTCAGAGCGTTTGCGTTCTCCCGCACGGTGCGCGGTTCTGCCATGGCTCAGCCCTCCCATCTGCGCAGGGCGATGCAGGCGTTGTGTCCGCCAAAGCCCAGGCTGTTGCTCAGTGCGTAGGTCATGGCCTGTGCACGGCCTGCATTGGGCACATAGTCCAGATCGCATTCCGGATCAGGCTGCTCGTAGTGGATGGTGGGCGGGGCAAACTGGTCTCGCAGGGCCAGCGCCGTGAACACGGCCTCGATGCCGCCCGCACCGCCCAGCAGATGGCCGGTCATGCTCTTGGTGCTGACCACGGTCATCTCCTTGGCGTGTGCGCCGAACACGGCGTGGATGGCGGCAGTCTCGCAGGCATCGTTCATGTGGGTGCCGGTGCCGTGGGCGTTGATGTGATCCACCTGCTCCGGTGCGATGTCGGCATCCACCAAGGTCAGCTTCATGCAGTCGATGGCACCTGCGCCGCCGGGAGCCGGGGCGGTAAAGTGGTAGGCGTCGCAGTTGGCACCGTAGCCCACCACCTCGGCATAGATGTGCGCACCGCGCGCCTTCGCGTGCTCCAGCTCTTCCAGCACCAGCACACCGCTGCCCTCGCCCATGACAAAGCCGCCGCGGCGGGCGTCAAAGGGCAGGCTGGCAGCATCCGGGTCGGTGGCGGTGGAAAGCGCCTTCATGCTGGTAAAGCCGCCGATGCCCAAGGGGCTGATGCAGCTTTCCGCGCCGCCGCAGACCATCACCGGCTCGTAGCCGTCCCGGATGCGGTGGAAGGCGTCGCCTACGGCGTTGGTGCCGCCGGCGCAGGCCGTGACCGGGCAGGTGCACATGCCCTTCAGGCCAAAGCGGATGGCCACCTGTGCCGCCGCCATGTTGGCAATGGACATAGGCACAAAGTAGGGGCTGACCTTCTCCATGCCTTTTTCTTCCCCGCGGGTGTGCTGCTCCTCAATGGTGGGCAGGCCGCCAATGCCGCTGGAAAGGACCACACCGATGTTTTTGGCCTCTGCTTCCGTGTTCAGGCCGCTGTCGGCAATGGCCTCGGCTGCAGCAGCCAGTGCCAGCAGGGTGAAGCGGGCCATCTTGCGGGCTTCCTTTTTGTCCACAACGGTCTCGGGGTCAAAGTTTTTCACTTCACCGGCCAGCTTGCACTTGAAATCGGTGGTGTCAAACTGGGTGATGGGGCCAATGCCGCACCGGCCTGCCTTTGCGGCAGCCCAGCTGTCGGCAGCAGTGTTGCCCAGCGGGTTCACGGTGCCCAGACCGGTGATCACGACTCTGCGTTTTTCCATAGAGAATTTCTCCTTTTACATTGCCATGCCGCCGTCCACACAGAGCACCTGCCCGGTGAGATAGCTGCTTTGTTCTGCGGCAAAAAACGCCACCGCGTTTGCCACGTCCTCCGGCTGGCCTGCGCGGCCTGCCGGGATGTCCTTTGCCATTTCGGTGCGGACAGCCTCCGGCAGGGCGGCGGTCATATCGGTTTCAATAAAGCCGGGCGCAACAGCGTTTACTGTCACATTGCGGCTGGCCAGCTCCCGGGCCAGGCTTTTGGTCAGGCCGATGAGTCCGGCCTTGCTGGCGGCGTAATTCGTCTGGCCTGCATTGCCCCGCAGGGCAACGACGCTGCTCAGATTGATGATCCGGCCCCAGCGCTGGCGCACCATCCGGCGGGCCGCTTCCTTGCAGCAGAGGAACGCACCCTTGAGGTTTGCGTCCAGCACAGCATCAAAGTCTGCTTCGGACATGCGCAGGATCAGGTTGTCCCGGGTGATGCCTGCATTGTTCACGAGGATATCCACCCGGCCAAAGGCGTTCACCGCCTCCTCAAAGAGCTTTTTGCAGCCCTCGGCGGTGGAAACATCGGCCTGCACGGCCACAGCCTGCGCACCCTCGGCCCTGCAGAGAGACACGGTCTCAGCGGCGGCCGCTTCGCCGTGGCAGTAGTTGACCACCACATGGCAGCCCTGCCGGGCAAGCTGTACGCACACGGCCCGGCCGATTCCCCGGCTTCCGCCGGTCACAACGGCGGTACGGATGATGGTTTCTTCGTTCATTGTTCTTCCTTCCATGCGTTCAGAACGGTGTCCAGCTGCGCCGGGGTCTCCACCGACACACAAGTCACACCGGGCAGAGTCTTTTTCACAAAGCCGGAGAGCGCATTGCCGGGGCCGACCTCCAGAATGTGATCCACACCCAGCTCACCCAGACGGTGCAGGGTGTCCTCCATGTGGACACTGCTCTGCACCTGCCGGACCAGCAGGGCCGGGATGCTGTCGCTCTCGGCTTTTTCACGGCCCAGGCAGTTGAACAGCACCGGAACGCTCATTTCGCCAAAGGATTCGGCGGCAAAGCGCTTTGCCAGGGCATCTCCGGCGGGAGCCATCAGACGGGTGTGGAACGGTCCGCTCACCTTGAGCGGGATGCACCGGCGGGCACCGGCCTGCTTTGCAAGCTCTGCAGCCTTGTCCACTGCGGCCTTTTCGCCGCCAATGACCAGCTGGCCCGGGCAATTGTAGTTGCAGATCTGCACACAGCCCAGCGCGGATGCCTGCTCACAGCATTCTGCAAGGGGGACCCGGTCGAGGTTCAGCACTGCGGTCATGCCGCAGTCGATGCCGCTGGCCGCGTCGGCCATGGCTTTGCCGCGGTAGGCTGCCAGCTCAATGGCCTGCTTGGCGGTGAATACACCGGCGGCTTCCAGCGCGGAATATTCGCCCAGAGAGAGACCGGCCACATAAGCGGGCTTGACCCCCTGCTCGGCCAGAACGGCGGATACGCCGCAGGCAAAGGCCACCATGCAGGGCTGGGTGTATTCGGTCTGATTCAGAACGCCGTCCGGGTCGTCGAAGCAGACGCGGTGCAGATCAAACGGAAGGTCTGCAGCGTCGAACGCGGCACGGAAAGCGGAAGATGCTTCGTAAAATTCTTTGCCCATGCCGGGGTGCTGGGCACCCTGGCCGGCATACAAAACGGCAAGCTTCATCGGTTTTGCCTCCATTCGGTCACAAGTTCATCCATCAGCTCACGGACAGTGTACATCCGGTCCAGCCTGCCCACATTGGCCCCGCAGAAAAAAAGTCCTTCCTCCAGGTTGCCCTTGACCGCTTCGATCAGTGCATGGGTGATGCAGTAGGGCACCTTGACAGGGTCGCAGGTCTTCAGGCAGCGGGCACAGTGCCGGGGCGGGAAGCGTCTGCCCTCCGCCATGGCCTGCACCAGCGGCGTGTTCAGCGCCCGGCCCGGCATCCCGACCGGGCTGTGGATGATGCGCACATCCTCAGAGCCTGCATTCAGCAGAACGTCCTTGTACCCCTGGGATGCATCGCACTCGTAGGTGGTGATAAAGCGGGTGGCAAGCTGAACGCCTGCGGCACCCAGTCTGGTAAAGTGAGCCAGATCGGCCCCGGTGTACACGCCGCCCGCCACAAACACGGGGATGCTGTGGCCGAACTGCGCCTCATAGGGCTTTACCTCGGCCAGCACCTCCGGCAGGATCTCGTCCAGCGTCTGGCAGGTTCCGGAGAACAGGTCCTGCTCCGCAAAGCCGAGATGACCGCCTGCCTTGCAGCCCTCAATGACCACAAAATCGGCGGTGCGGCCGAACTCCTTGGCCCAGCGGCGCAGGATGAGCTTTGCCGCCCGCCCGCTGGAAACGATGGGCGCGATGGCGACCTCCATCGTGTTCACAAGGCCGGGCAGCTCCAGCGGCAGACCAGCGCCAGACACCACAGCGTCCACGCCCGCTTCCACAGCGGTGCGGATGGCGGCGGCATAGTCCTGCGTGGCCACCATTGCATTGATGGCCACCATACCGGCACCGTTTGCGATCTGCTTGGCCTTCCGGATCTCAGCGGTCAGGGCACGGTGGTTGGCGCTGGCCGGGTCACGGGCAAAGTCCGGCTCCCGGTAGCCTGCATCGGCGGTGGAGATGCACCCCATGCCGCCGCAGGCCGCCACGGCACCGGCCAGCCCGCCCAGAGAAACGCCCACGCCCATGCCGCCCTGCAGGATGGGCACAGACAGGACTTTCTTTCCGAGCGTCAGCATTCCTCGCTCAGCGCGTGGATACGCTGCCTCCCGCCGTTCCACAGGTCATCCAGAATGTCCGCCACAGGGCGCACCTCGTGGAGCATTCCGGCCACCTGACCGGCCATCAGACTGCCGGTGGAGGTGTCGCCTTCAAACACGGCCCGGCGCAGACTGCCCAGGGTGTACTTTTCCAGCTCCATCTTATCGGCACCAGCCTTTTCCTGCCGGACATATTCACGGCTCATCCGGTTTTTCAGCACCCGGACCGGGGAACCGCCGATGCGTCCGGTCACGATGGTGTCGCTGTCCTTGGCATTGAGCAGGGCAGCCTTGTAGTTTTCGTGGATGGGGCACTCCTCGCTCACCAGCAGGCAGGTGCCCACCTGCACGCCGCAGGCACCCAGCGCAAGGGCTGCTGCCAGCTGACGGCCATCGGCAATGCCGCCCGCCGCAATGACGGGCAGATCCACTGCGTCCACCACCTGCGGCACCAGCGCCATGGTGGCCATCTCGCCCACATGGCCGCCGCTCTCGGTCCCTTCGGCGATCACGGCATCGATGCCCAGCTTCTCCAGATGCTTTGCCAGCACGGCGGCAGCCACCACGGGGATCACCTTGATGCCCGCCGCTTTCCACATGGGAACATATTTGCCCGGGTTGCCTGCGCCGGTGGTGACCACCTGCACGCCTTCTTCCACAACGATCTGGGCAAACTCATCTGCCTGCGGGTGCATCAGCATGATGTTCACGCCAAAGGGCTTGTCAGTGAGCTGCTTGCACCGGCGGATATTTTCGCGCAGGGTGTCGGCATTCATGCCGCCCGCACCGATGATGCCCAGTGCACCTGCATTGGAGCAGGCGGCGGCAAACTCACCGGTGGCAATGTTTGCCATGCCGCCCTGGATGATGGGGTATTTTGTTCCTAAGATCTCGTTCAGTAATTTCATATGATGTTTCCAGTCGGCGAACCGGGGGATTCTCTGTGGGTCGTCCGTTGGGACGGCCCGTTTTGAGAAAGCTGCCGGAACGCCGACGCATTCACTCTTTGTATTGCAGGATCGCGCCGCCCCAGGTCAGGCCGCCGCCAAAGCCGATGCAGGCCAGCGGTCTGCCCGGGGTCAGCTGCCCGCTCTCGGCCAGCTCGTTGAGGGCGACCGGAATGCTGGCGGCGCTGGTGTTGCCGTGGCGATCCATGTTCTTATAAAATTTTGCCGGGTCGGCCTGCAGAGCCTTGATGCAGTGGTCGATGATGCGGCTGTTGGCCTGATGGCAGACCACCCACGACAGATCCTCGAGGGTCAGCCGGGTCTCGTCCAACACCGTGTGCAGGCACTTGGGCAGGGCATCCACCGCAAAGCGGAACACCGCCTTGCCGTCCATGGTGATGGGAGCAGAGCCTTCCCGGCTCGGCCCGCCCGCATGGAGGACATCACTGCCGCGTGCCCCCAGCGTCAACGCAAAGGGGGTGTCAGCCAGCCGGAAAATGGCGGCTCCGGCCCCGTCGCCGAACAGCACGCAGGTGGAGCGGTCGGTGGGGTCCATCAGGCGGGAAAGCGCTTCGCACCCGATGACGAGGGCATACTGCCCGCCCAGAGTCGTCAGCATTCCCCGCGCCACGGCCATGCCATAGAGAAAACCGGAACAGGCCGCGTTGATGTCCAGCGCGGGTCGGTTTTCGGGCAGGCCAAGCGCCGCCTGTACCTGACAGGCCACGCTGGGGGTGGCATCCGGGGCAGAAAGGGTCGCGCAGACACAGCAGGCAATGTCCGCCGGGGCAAGGCCGCTGCGCTCCAATGCCTGTTTTGCCGCCCGGACGGCCAGCGTTGCAGCCGATTCTTCGTCTGTGCACCAGTGCCGGGTGCGGATGCCGGTGCGGCTGGTGATCCATGCGTCACTGGTGTCCACCATGCGGCTCAGCGCGTCATTGGTGATCGTCCGTCCGGGAAGTGCCCCGCCGGTGGCGATCAGCTGTAAACCATTCATGCGTTCCTCGTTTCTCCGATCTGGCGGTATTTTTTGTAGCGCTGGTCGGCCAGCTGCCGGCCATTCATACGGCACAGCTCCCGCAGGTGGTTGCGCAGAGCAGTATCCAGGTGTTCGAACAGGGCCGCATGGCCGCGCTGTGCGCCGCCCAGCGGCTCCGGGATCACTTCTTCCACGATGCCGTCACGGTACAGGTCCTGCGCGGTCAGCTTCATCATCTCGCAGGCTTCGCCGCTGCGGGAGGCGTCCTTCCACAGGATGCTGGCAAAGCCTTCGGGGCTGAGGACGGAGTAGACCGCATTTTCCAGCATCAGGATGTGGTTGGCCACGCCCAGCGCCAGCGCGCCGCCGGAAGAGCCTTCGCCGGTGACCACTGCGATCACCGGCACGGTCAGGCCGCTCATCTCCATCAGGTTGCGGGCAATGGCCTCGCCCTGTCCGCGCTCCTCGGCGTCCTTGCCGGGGTATGCGCCCGGGGTGTCGATGAAGGTGATGATGGGACGGTCAAATTTTTCCGCCTGCTTCATCAGGCGCAGGGCCTTGCGGTAGCCCTCCGGCCCGGGCATACCGAAGTTGCAGCGCAGGTTTTCCTCCAGCGTGCTGCCCTTGCGGTGGCCGATGACCGTGACCGGCTGGCCGTGGAACAGCGCCACACCGCCCAGAATGGCGGCATCTTCCTTGCACTGACGGTCGCCGCACTGCTCAAAAAAGTCGGTGAACAGTGCATCCACGATCTCGTCGATGTGAGGGCGCTCCGGGTGACGTGCCAGAAAGACCCTGTCCTCTGCGGTCAGCGCCCCGCAGCCGGACAGCAAAGTGTCCTCCTGCGCGGAAAGCTCTGCCAGCTCGGCAGCGTGGTTGGTGATATCGGTCATGTTCTCGTCCGCCGGGTCGCCGCGCAGGGCGGCGATCTTTTCATCCAGCGGTGCGAGCTGTTGTAAGATGTCCTTGATCATAAGGCGCTTCCTCCTCAGGCGTGCAGACGCAGCAGCTGCGCCAGTGTTTCGCGCATCTCGGTACGGGGCACTACCTTGTCCACAAAGCCGTGCTCGTACTGGAACTCGCTGCGCTGGAAGCCTGCGGGCAGCTTTTCGCCGATGGTCTGTTCAATGACCCGGGGGCCCGCAAAGCCGATCAGCGCCCCGGGCTCGGCCAGCATGATATCGCCAAGGCTGGCAAAGCTTGCGGTCACGCCGCCGGTGGTGGGGTGGGTCAGCACGCTGATGTACAGCCCGCCCCGGGCAGAGAACCGCTCGATGGCGGCAGAGGTCTTTGCCATCTGCATCAGGCTGAAAATGCCCTCCTGCATCCGGGCGCCGCCGCTGGCCGAGAAGATGATCAGCGGCAGGTGCTTTGCGGTGGCGTGCTCCACGGCGCGGGTGATCTTTTCGCCCACGGTGGTGCTCATGCTGCCCATAAAGAACCGGCTGTCCAGCACTGCTGCCACCACCGGGGTGCCCTCAATGCGCCCCGTGGCGGTGATGACAGCCTCCTTCAGGCCGGTCTTGCCGGTCTGTGCTTCCAGCTTTTCCGGGTAGCCGGGAAACTGCAGCACATCCTGCGGTGCAAGGTCGGCGTCCAGTTCCCGGAAGCTGCCCTTATCAAGGATGAGGCTCAGGCGGTAGTACCCGCCGATGGGCAGGTGCACCCCGCAGTTGGGGCAGACGTACTGCGCCTTGTTCCAGATCTGGCGGGTGGCGCGGCGTCCGCACTTTTTGCATTCCACGAACTGCGGGTCGTTCCACACGGCACCCGCATCCCGCCGGGCCTTCAGCTGGAAGGTGCGCTCCCGCATGCTGCCCGGCAGCAGGTCTTTGATACTGTTCATCTCGTTTCGCCTCGGTCAGCCTCAGACATGGGCATTGATGTAGTTGAAGATATCGCCCACGGTCTTGAGGGTTGCCAGCTCCTCATCGGGGATGGACACGCCGCAGGCCTCTTCCAGTGCCATGTTCAGCTCCACAGCGTCCAGGCTGTCAGCTTCCAGATCCTCGGTCAGGCTGGCCTCCATGGTCACCTTGTCCTCATCGCAGCTCAGGGTATCGACAACGATCTTCTTCATTTCCTCGAAAGTCATGGTAGTGTTCTCCTTTATGTTCACTGTTTGTTTTTAATTATTTACCTAAAATTTATGAGGTATCGAACACGACCATTATAATCAAACCGTTGGATAAGTCAATGGTTTTAGTTAAAAATTTTTATCTTTTACATTTTCAACACAGTTTGCCTCCTTTTTATATAGGGGCACCCACAGGGCGCAAAAAGGCCGCTGCACAGTACTTTGTGCAGCGGCCTTTCCCGCAATAATAATATTATTTTCTTATTCCAGCCCGATCTGCTGGGCGTATTCCTCCAGCAGTTCCCGCTCAAGGAAGGGGGTCTTGACGCCCTCGCGGTCGCGGTAGGTCTCGTGACCCTTTCCGATGACGGCGATCAGATAGGCAGGAAGCGTCGGAATATGGAAAGCTACCGCGTACGGAATCGCACCACGCAGCTCGATGAGCGGAACCATGGAAATCAAAAATACAATCAGATATTTGGTAATCATATACACCTCTCGTTTTTTACAAAATGTTATCGTTTCTTAGTGCAACGCTCTTATTGTAGCGTGATGCCCGCCATTTGTCCAGTATAAAAAGAAAGAAAAGAGCGGGAGTAAAAGAAATCTTAAGAATTTCTGTATTTTTGTATAATTTTATAACCTTCAAAATTTGAATTTTAGAAAACTGTATGTTAGAATGAAGTGTACTGTTTGCAAAAGAACAGCAGA
>OHZM01000351.1_pt1 | contig 14271 bp, 27 predicted proteins | sample 1580481 | NCBI WGS metagenome assembly OHZM01 (sample SAMEA3882506, study PRJEB24775) | human gut metagenome | biome: human-associated habitat; feature: intestine environment; material: feces | place: Netherlands | collected 2009/2010 | reverse complement strand
TCACATCCGAAATTGGAGCAGGGAGAACGCAACGGTTATACAGCTTTTCCATTTCCTCCCGCATGGTATCCCGCCGATGCAGGGCAACGTCAAAAGCATTCTCCCGCTGCTCGTTCGTCTCATACACATTGTTTTCCAGATCGGAATAAAATTTTTCCATGCAGAGGTCATCGGCCATATCCCAGAACTGGCCCATGTGCAACCTCAGATACCACTCACAGGCGGTCTTTACCGCTTCCGCCACCGGTCGGCTCATGGTGATTGTCACTGTTTCCACTTCCGGCACGGTTTTTTTCTTCTCCATGACCATCCTCCCTTGCGCCGAGCCAGTTGTTCCGCTGGCCGTGTTCAAACTTCTTCGCCATTGCTGCCACCTGAATTGCTTCGACAGCCAGATTTACTGCGGCTTCCCGAATGGCTTTGAAATCGTCTTTCGGCACAGTCTGGTTTGCCTTGACCATGTTCCACATCCGGGTTTCGATGTAAAGTTTCAGCGGCACAATCGCCCGTTCCGCTTCTTCCAGCTCTTCCCGGACAACATTCTGTCCCTCGTGCGGGCTGGCAAACTGGGGGAAGCGTTTGTTTGCTGCTTCCAGCTCCTTGTTTACCAGACGACGAACATCTTTTCTTACTGCGTCCATTATTTTTTCTCCGTTTCCAAATTTTCAAGTTCTTCTTTTGGCACTTCAATTACCGGCCCTGCAAACGCAAACGGAATAAATGCCGGGTGCTGCATTTCTGCATAAAATTTACCTTTTTGCACAGCTTCTTCCCAGCTTTTCGCCGCGATTCTATAACCAACTGCCGGTGCTGGTCCCGGTGAATCTATGTGTTCTGTCCCGCTGAACATCACATCATATTCTTTCTCGACCGCCGGTTCTTTCTCGATCAACTCTACTACGGCCAGCATTGCTTCTTGATATGCGAGAAATTCCTTGCCTTCATATTCGCAGCCTTTTCCCGTCGTGTCGATCTGCTTCAATAAATGCTGCTTACTTATCATTTCGGCCATGTTTCTTCTCCTGCCAGCATTCTTCTTGCACAGAACTGGTTATAGCAGTCCTTGCACGAATACCGCTTCCAGACAATTCCGTCCGTGTTTTCTTCTCCACAATAGACCATTGGCCTACCGCAATTCTGGCATATCGGCCACTTTGGAGCAGGGCGCGGAACCACATTTGCCGCCGGTTCCTTTTCCAGAACAGACACAACACCGTCATAGATTTGCGATATTCTGATTTCCGGCGCGGGACCGGTTGAAAACGGATTGCTCGCCGCTTCTGCGACTTCTCTTCTTTTCTCGCATTTTAGCCGTTCGATCAGCTTCGTTGCGTTGATGTATTTATCTTGCATTTTTCTTCCTCCGTTCAGAAACGGTCTATGTCGTCCAGCAAGTTACCGATCAACCAGTTGCCAGCCTTTACAGCAGCGTTCAGCCAGTAAATCACCCATTGCGTAACGCCAACGGTCGTTCTGTGCAGAATCGACTTTTCGCTTTGCTCCTTTAGCTCCTTTTTTTCTTCGATTCTAGTCGTGCTCAAATACCTGTAACTCTCTTTGAGATTCCGGTTATCCTCCCGTAATTCAAAATTTTCAGCCGCTATTCTGTTCACGGCTTCTTCAAGAACTTTATTTCTCTCGGCCAAAAATTCAGCATCTTCGGCGGTATACGGCGGACACATAAATCTGACGTAAAATTCTGGTCTACCTCTCATTCTGTGTCCTCCTTGTGGTTTAATTTGAACCCCAGAAAATCAGCAACGCCATAATTTCCACCACCGCAGAAATGACATTCGTAGAGCGTCGGTTCCATTACCTCTTCCGGCTTTTTCTGGCTGACAGCCCGATACATTATGCCCATTACAAACTGCTGGTTTCCTTTCTCTCCGCCGGTGGAGCACTCCACATACTCTTTTCCGCACAGGCGGCACTTGTACATAGCGTCAAGCCTTTTCATCGTCTGCTTCGTCCTCCGCTTCATCCGTCAGGTTATCGAATGTCTGTTCATGCTCTTCCTGTTCGCCAGTATGCGTTTCTGCCAGCATAGCTACCAGCTCTTGCAGTGTTGCTTCCGCATACTCGTTCATCGAGTATGACGTTACGGCTGCTCGTACTCTCATACCGTTTTTTACCACAAAGTACGTTCTTCCGTTGCCGAGCTTTCTTTGGTAGAATCGAATGAAGCCATTGTTCTTGATCTCATCTTCAACCGGCGCAAGCTGCGACCAGCAGATAAGGCCAGCCATCTTTTTATCTTCCGTCGCCAGCGGGATAAGCGTTTCTCCCATGTAGTAGATGCCGACGGCCATTTTCTTTACTTCTACTTCGTTCTTGACGTTATCGTCCAGATTGAACCCCTCAAGATCGCTTTTGTATGCGCAATCAAAATCGTTGTAGACCACCTTTTCGATCATGGTATCTTCGCTGATTCCCAGCAGCGCACCCATTTGGCTGCGGTTCAGCGGGAGCGGGAAGCCTGTCGCACAGTAGATAGCCGATGCTGTTCCAATATAAAAGTCGTCGCTCTTGATATTGTGAAAGACGTTGCACACAAGCTGTCGTTTCACCATCTTTGTAACTCCCGAAAGTTTCATATTCAAACCACCTTTCTGATAACTGCAAACGGCGCATATTCGGGGAACTGTTCATCTGCGGATTTCTCCGCTGCTTCACCGGCTGTGCGTTCCGTTTCTGCTTCAAATTCTCGACCGATGATGATGCACGGCGCAGTCACGCCAGCACCATTCCAACCGGCAACGCTGATGTAGTACCTGTTCACAAGTCCCGCACCTCCGTTACACTGTCCACTTGGATTTTCTGGTACTGCGGGTAGTACAGGGCCGCTTCTTCTTTTGCCTTGTCCGCTGCGTCAAGTGCTTTCGGTGCTTCTATGCGGTACGGCAGATAGGCCGGTGTTTCCTGCCTATGGCGGTTTGCGTTGCTTCTTGCTCTGCTGCACCGCAGCATGACTAAGTATTTCGGCATTGTCCTTTCCTCCTGTTAGTTTCGGGCATTTCCGGGCTTGAACCGGTAGGGGCCTGTCCCCATGCTCACAGAATGGAGCCGCCGCGCCGGGCGGCTCCGGTAGGAGAAAATCAGTTGATCCCGTTGATGATGGGAATACTGCCGTCACCGCCAACGTATGTAGGCAGTTCGCCATTCCAGAGGGAATCGACGTTTGTGATCCGGTAGTATTCCAGCAAATTGCTATTCAGGCTGTCATTGAGGGCGCGGTTTGCTTCCGCTTTCTTTTCGGCAACGTACAGCTCCGCGTCCGCCGCAACCTTGGATTTCTCCGCTTCGGCATTGGCCGCGATCAAATCAGCGTCCGCCGTTGCCTGCGCTTCGACGCGGCGTTTTTCCGCATCGGTTTCCGCCTTTTCCTTTTCCTGCTGGGCCTTTACTTTGGCTTCAACGGCATCCGTAAAGGTATCGGTGAAGTCGAAGTTTGTGACGCTGATATACTGCAAGTCAATGTTGTACTCTGCCAGTACTTCCCGCAGCTTCGTGTCCATCTGTGATGCAACGGCATCCCGGTTCGAGATAAGACTGCTTGCATCGTAGTGGGCGACCACGGCCTTGACCGTTTCCTGCACACGGGGAGTAATCAGAGTGTCCTCGTACTTCTTGCCGACCGACTTGTAAATCGTCATGGCATTCTGCTGGTTGATCCGGTAGCCAACGGCAACGCTCGTGGCGACTTCCTGAATGTCAGAACTGAACGCCGATAAATCCATGTTCATTTCCTGAACACGATTATCCATCTTGACAATAGACTGCCACGGTGACTTGAACACAACACCAGCGTCCTTTGTGCCATCTTCGACTTTGCCGAACGTGGTCACAATGCCTGTGTAGCCGGTGGGAACGTAGGACACACAGGACACACCGATCATGATAACGGCGACCACGCCGGGAATAAATGCTGCGGCCTTGCCCTCTTCGGACAGGAGCAGGACGGCCAGCGCAACCAGCGCGGCTACCACTCCGATGATGAAAAAGATCATATTTCCTCGCTTTCGCTCATGTGCTTATGTACGGGCGAAAGCTGCGGTGGGGTCTGATCGTGGGAGGTTCGGTTTCCACCATCTTCCTCTCATGTTACTCGTCCTTTCTTTTCTTGAAGTCTATAAAGCACTCCTTTTCATCTATCGCAAATTCATCAGCATTCCACGATTCATTGCAATCCAAGCAATATGCCGTCTGGCATTCAACCGGTCCAGAAGAGCTTTTGGTTCTTTTCTTCAGGAGTTTTCCTCTTTTTCCAAGCAACTGATCGTAAGAGAATGCCCAATGATCTGACACAACAATTTGTCCGCCGCAGACCGGGCAGGCTTTACATTTCGTTCCCTCGTGCATATTCCGCTCCTTTATTTTTCCGGTGGTATCTTTTCCGTTATGGTGAGAATCGGCATTGCTGTTCTTTTCCTTTTTTCTTCGAGGTACTGTTTCCGAACATGGATTGCGATGTGTTGCGGTAAATAATTTCGGTAAATCTGCGCACAGCCCTGAAACTTGTAGGCGTTGTGCGCGATTATCAAAACTCTTATCCCCAGCATCCTTTCTTTTTCCCGCGCTTCCATCATACCGGAAATCATCTTGTAGAAATCTTCATCTTTCACTGTTCTTCCTCCGCATATTTTGTAACCTCGCATTCCAGTTGCTTCGCCATGCTTTCCAGCCATTCTTTTTGTTTCTGTCGATTATGTAGCTTGCGAAGCTCAATTTGATCTCTCATTGAGATTTTCGTATTGGCTATAACTCGTCCCATCCTCAGCGAAACAAGAACTTCGCCTGTATTTTTCGGCCTTAAAACTTGCGTTTGATAGCCTACGCGCTGATATTGTTTAAGAACATCTTCAAGAATTTCTTCAAGGCCGTTCACCTGTTCACCTCTCTTATGACCCACACCCGATGTTCTCCGTACCCGCTCCACGTCAGCGCGTTCTCATGGGTATCAACAGCAACATCAAGGTGCGCTCCCTGCACTCCCGCGCCCTTGTCCTGCACAATTCGGATTCCTACACCCTCAATGTACAAAGCTGTGCCATACGGGAAGATTGACTGGTCTGCCGCCACGGTTACGCCCGCCTGTATCGGCTGGCCGCTGGCTGTGATTCCGTGACCCTCTCCGCAGATATGCGGGTATTGCTCTGTGCAATAGGCCGTGCAGAAAAACACTCCTGCATCTTCCAGCTTAACCTTCCCGTCCCCCAAAGCGTCAAGGCGAAGCTGCATAGAATCTATAACCTCTTCGTCCTCTACTGCCCGGTCGATCCAGTGCTGCGCCCGGCTTGCGTAAATGTCCCGCTGCGTTTCAAGGCCCGCGATCCGGCTTTTCAGCACCCCGACCTTTGCGCAGTTGATGATTTCAGCAGCGCAGACCAGAACCAGAATCGCTTTATCTCTTCTTGTCACTGCTCCACCTCTTTGGATTTGACCACCAGCCACCACAGCGCGGCGTGAAGCGCATACTTCGGGCAAGCCTGAACTGTTGCCATACCTGCCACGATCGGAATTGCTTCTTCGATTTCCTCTTTCTTCGGCATCGACGCAAGATCAAACCTCGCCCGTGCCACCTTTTCCAGAACCCTGATTGCATCAACGTACAGCACGTTCTCGACCTCCTATTTGATTTTTTCTATCCTTGTCACAGTAATCTTTTCATACTCGTGGCGGTGGAACTTTTGAATTTTTCGGCGGGCGTTGTACTCTGCTTCGCTCTCACCCCAGCCGTTGACGCGGATCGTGTGTACATCCGTTTCGTCAGCGGTGCAACAGACGACAACCACCTTGTACCTCTGCATCTACTTTCCTTTCTGTGTTACAATGTTCGGGCCTCGGTCAATCATCGGACTTCCGTCTGCACGAGCGGTCAGCGTTCTTGCTACCGTATCCCCGGCATTTGCAAAGGCCGTGTCTGGTACATCGCCAACGCTATACGCTACTGCGTGTTCATGTCCTTTTGTTATCGTATACTGTGGGTCGCCATCGTTGCCGATACCAAGTCCCGTTTCTCGACCAAGGGCTTTGTACCGCGTCGCAAGCATCGTGTTTATCGGGAAGCACCCGCGGTTTTCAAAAAGCGTTTGGTCTTGATGGGTTGCCAGCGTTGCGGAAAGTTCTTCTTGCACAAGTGCGCCCTTTCCACCGCCCTCACATCCTCCACGGATTTTCATGGTATATGCTACTGACCCCCCCCCGCTGGGTTTTGATGCCACCATTCGATCATGCCATGAATAGCAGTCAGCAGTAAGTCCTGCAACTTCCCCCCCTGCGGGATGCACGGGTCAAAATTCCATTGAGTGCCTTTTCGCTCAAAAACGACCACTCCGGCGGATTCTCCACAAGTATCGCAGATAGCATATATTCTTCGCCTGCGCTGGGGTACTCCCCAAAATTGCGCGTTGACGATTCGATAGGCAACAGCTCCGTAATCTGCGAAGTTCCTCCACTTTCTGTGCTGCCGAATAAACTTAGCTGCTCCACCTCCGGTAAATTCTCTAAGACAGAGCAGTTCATTGAGGACAACTTCAAAATCTTCACCTCCGTTCGATGAAAGTGCGCCCGGCACGTTTTCCCAGATCACAAAGCGTGGGTATCTTCCGTTAGTTGCTGCCAGCATTTCCCGGATGATCCGTATTGCTTCTCTGAACAGGCCGGACCTTTCTCCCTTCAAACCGGCGCGTTTCCCTGCAATGCTCAAGTCCTGACAGGGTGAACCGAACGTGATAATATCCACCGGCTCGATTTTCGACCCTTTTATTTCCGTTACACTACCCAAATGCTTCATGTGCGGCAGATGGGTTCTTGTCACCGCAATCGGGTAAGGTTCTACTTCACTCGCCCAGACTGGATGACCGCCGCACATGGCGGCGCACAGCGGCATTGTTCCGCTTCCGTCAAACAGGCTTCCCAGCTTCACCTCATGCGGTGGCTTTCCAAGCTCGCGGAATGCGTTCTGGACAAAGAAAATGGCATTCGGCAACGCCATGCCGTTTCCCCACATCGCATATTCTGCCGCCAAACTGTGCAGCCCATCGTGCCACCGCATCAACGCTTCATCGCTCTTTGCGCCGTCCGCTCGAAGGATGGTCTGTTTTGGTTTTGTCTTTTTGATTTCGCAACTTCTGGCATAGACTTTCCTCCAGAAGTTGAACTCTTTCGGATTTTTTAGCGATTCAATTTCCGCCCATCCATCCGGGAACCCTTGCAATCGACTGCATTCCAGCGGAATCAATCGGCGGACGATCCAGTCCGGCTGTTCTCTTTCTTCGCAAACCACCGTTTCTGAACCCCCTCCCAACGCTCCACCTGATTTTTTAAGCGTTCCGCTCACATCATCCTCTATGTAACTGTCATATTGCAGCTCTCTATAAGCGACTGCGTGACGATCTACTGTATTCAGCGTAAAAGACGTATCTTCTTTTACGCCGCTCCCGTTTTGGTTGGTGTTTCTATCGACAAAATTCCCGGCCAGACACATTGATTTTTCGCTGTGAGCTTTCATGCTACCCCCCCCCCCCCGAATCAAAATCGACTGCGACCGCATGGCCGACGCGCTGTTCAGGAGAGTTGGAGCAATACCATCCGAACTATACACCCTTGCTCCTTGCGGAAATTCCGGTGTCAAACATTCGATTTCCATTGACGTTCTCCATTCTTTCTTGTGCGGACGGTCGGGATCGAACCGACCTTTCGGCTCAGAGTAACAGGGAAGCCGTTCTTCTCCATTGCGCATCCGCATAATAGACACCCGCCGCCCTGCTGAACTCTAAGAAAGACAGGGCGGCGGGGCGGTCTGATCTACCAAACCAGACCTACCACCTTTGGCTTGGGTGGATCGGACAAGGCATTTCTTCGCTCATGCAGCGGGCATACCTTTCAACCTCCGTCGTTGTCATGCAGGTATGGCTTGACGCTTTGCGCCTGCCGGTGTAGACCGGCTTCCATGATTTCGAGCAAAGCAGGTGCGGACGGGGTTCGGCCCCGCTTGCGGCGGCTGGTTGCGCATCCGGCTGTCCCGCACCACATGAAAAGCCGCCCCGCTGACGCGGCGCAGGGCGGCTTGTTTACCTCAAAAGATGTTTTGTATCAGCAGCATCCTTGTCGGTTTTCTCGTAATGCTCACAGTTCAGGTTGTACCCATCACACGGCGCACATTTCGCAACCGTGATTCTGAACGTGTGTCTGCATTGTTCGCTCTTGCGAACTTCTTTTTGGGTGGGGCTTCTTATATGCACTTTCATTTCGTCACCGCCTGTTATTCCATAAGCATCGACACAAAATAATTGAACCGGGCTTCTGCTTCGCTCTTCTCTTTTTCCGTCTCTGCGGTTTCTGCTGTCCACGCATCAGCCGCCAGAACTTCAACAATAGCGTTCATGTCCAACCGCAGCTTGTCCAGATTCCTTTTGTCTTTCGCTGCGTTCGCAAGGATTTTCGCCGCCATGATCTCCGTAGCAACTACCAGTTCTTTGCCGGAACCATCATAGGAAAAATGGATTCCATCTCCATCGCCGGATATTTTGATCTCGAACTTATAATTCATGTTGCGTTCCCTTACTGCTTCCCGAAAACGGACTTGAGGATTTCTTTCAGCGCACTCTCGTTCCTGATTGCGTTGAGCTCGCCGCTCATGCTGAACGTATCGTGGCCGTTCTTGGTTTCTGCTTTCCGGCGCATTGCCATGATGCGAATAGTCCCCGCGATGGCTTTCTCCATCGCTTCAACTTCATCTGCATCGTTGAAATGCTTGAAGATACTGTCCGCAGCCTGCGCCACAAGGTATCCCAGCTTGGCCGGGCTTCCTTTCATCTCCACGATCACATTGCCTTTGCCATCGTCCACTACCGACACTTCTGCCGGTTCACGAAAGCACTTTTCCATATCGCTCATGTTCATAAATTTTTCCTTTCTATGTATGGTTGATATTCGGAAGTGGCGGCGCATCCCAGAGTCAGCACTGGGCGGCGGGGCGGTGTGGAATCCCCGCTTGCACTGGCTGCGCCATATAAAGGAGCGGTGTCGTACAGCGTGATGCTTCCGCTCCTACCCGTGCGGGTAGCCCTACCGTGTTCTTTTCATCTCCGGTAGGTAAGATGCCGGTCTTGCGGAAACCGGCTGACCGGTGCGCTCCCTAAGTGCCCGGTCATGTGGCAGGCGTGTTTCGGCGCGCCCAGACCGTAGCCGGGCTTTATTCCCAGCCATCCCCGCCGCCAACGGCGACGGCTGCAATCAGCATGACCAACCACATCAGCGCGACCATGCCCCAGCTGAATGTTTCTCCTGCCAGAAAACAGATCAGCGTCGTTGTGCCCAACGCAAGTAGAAACAGGATCAACCCAACAACGCAAAGAACGATAATCACCATGTTGTCTCTCCGCTCTGGTCTGCGCTACCGCGCAGCCCATCAGCTATTCAGTGTTCAGCTTTCAGCTTTTTGAAGAAAGCGGACCGGCCCCCGCCGGCCGTCCACGAATTAGAGCGCGGATAGCCGAGGTACAAGCAGAACACACCGGCACCCTCGCCATTGCCCCAGTTGCCGCCGCGGATCGGAATGTATTCGCCCTCAGTAGCGTCAATGTAACAGTAGGTTTCTTCCTCCCCTGCGAACAGCGCATACTCTTTGAGCATTTCGCTTTTACATTCCGTCTTAACCTCTCCCCACTTGCAGCCAGCACAGCCGCCCGCTTCGTTGTGGTCTGTCGTGAATGTGATCTTCCCGTCCGATACGGAAACATACACCGGTGCGCCGCTGTCGTCCGTCAGCGGCTTCCAGTCGTCACCGCACTGGGTCAGGTCCGTTTCCGGGAGTGCTGCGTCATTGTTTTGCGCAACCATCAGCCTACCGTTTTTGATACGCAGACCGGCCACCACTTCCCAGATATTGCCGCACAGATCGTGGATACCGGTTTTGGTGTGATCGTGCGTCCACGTTTCCGGGCCGGTTCCTGTGAGCGTCCGATTGCTGTTCTGTGCTTTCTGGCCATGCTCTTTGTGGTCGCCATGCCATGCGCCGTAGTCGGTATTCCCGTGCGGCAGAGTCCCCAGTTTCAGACTGAGGTTTGCAAGGAAGCCCCACTCTGCTGCCGTCATTGGATGCCAGCCCTCGCCCTTGCTGAAACAGGCTTTGGAGAAGTCGTCCAGCGTGATGTTTTCCGCCGGTTTCTGGAACGGCAGGCTGTACGGCTTTCCGTTAATCATCACATTGGGGTACACGGAAATATAAATTTCGTCGTACACCTCGCCGCCGATGATGAACGCCGGATGCGGCTTATCGCTGCCGCCGAACAACTCCTTGTTGCTCACGCGGCGGAAGCGGTGCATGATGGACGGGATACCAGCATCATCATAGATCGCAACCACATCCCAGTCCGCACCGGGCGCAACTTCCTTCGGCTCTGTCAGCGGCTCCACCTCTTCCGGGTCGCGGCAACCGTCCGCAAAGATGGAATCATGCACGGGCGGGACGTTAAAGTAAACGCCCGGTGCGCCGTATTTCTCTGCCATATCAAGGAATCTGCCGGACAGCTCACGCACCACATCGTCGCTGCCCTCTGCCCGAAGGCTCAGGCTCATGTAGTCAAGTTTTACTTTCGCCATGCTTCTTTTTCCTTTCTTCGATCTGGCGGCGGATTACTTCTTCCGCCTTTCTCTTCTTGTCGTCCTCCCTTGCCCGCCATACTCCGTATGACAGACCCGCGGCATCCGCCTGTCGAACATCCAGCATCAACCGATCCGGCTTTATGCGGCAGTTCTTCTGGGCGCGTTCCGCCGGGGTGGTCTGACTTTTTGCATTGCACACCGGGCACAGCTTGATAGCTGGCGATTCTGCAATGAACGTCTCCTTGCAGGATGTGCAAACCTTAAACATCGGCATCGGTGTAGTCCCTCTGTTTCTTTGTCTGTTCCCGGATGTACTTCCGCAGGCTCTCCCTGAACTCCCGCTGCTTCCGGTGTTCCACGATCCGGGCGGCTGTGTACACGATCACGCACAACGCCACGACCGTTACGGCTACCACGCCCATCATGCTGCCGTCACCTTCCTTCTCTTCTGCTCGTAGGCTTCCCGCTGCTCCGCCGTGATCCCCGGAATCCGTTCAAACAGTTCCGGGTCTTGCAGCAGCATATTCAGAATGCCCTCGCGGGTCTGGCTTCCCTGAAACGGGGAGAAGGGCGACTTCTGCTTCTTCCTCATTCCTCGTTGCCCTCCTTTCCACCGGTGTTCTCCGCTTCCTTGTAGCCCTGCACAAACCCCGCCATAAAGGAAAGAGCCGACTTGCCGAGCGGCTTTGCATCGTCCATGATCTTTGCCAGCTCTTCCGTCTGCATCTTTTCTTTCTCGCTCATACTCTCACTCACGCTCCTTGTTGTCCGCCCCTTCCCGCCGTGCTATAATCTTGACAGGCGGAAAGGGGGTGATTATAAATGCCTATCTGTCCTCGTTGCGGTTCCGCTGTTGGTTCGGACGCTCAATTCTGTTCCAACTGCGGCGCATCTCTGAATGTCAGTTCTGAAAACTTCTGCACCAATCCAGATTGCAAACGTCATAAGGAACATTTTTCTTTTGCTCCCGGCGTTCGTTTCTGCGACCAGTGCGGAAAGCTGACGACTGACGGCAAAAAGATTGAAGCTCTGATTTGAGCATCTTTCTTTTCTAAGCTCCTGCTTGTGGAAGAAGCGGGAGCTTTTTTACGCCCACTTTTCGCCGTTCAGTCTGACCCAGACCAGCTTGCCGGACTTGTCCTTGAACAGAATAACTTCTTCTCCGTCGTTGATATTCTCAAGCTCGCTGGCAAGTTTCAGGCGGTCGTCCGGCGTTTCGACCTTTGCCGACCCACCGATGTTCCCGCCCTGCATCTTTATCAGTTCGGACAGCATTGCAGCCCGTTCCGCCTTGCGTCCCTCAAATAGTACACGGCGAATCGTTCCGTAGAGGTTGTACATATCGCGCACACGCCAGCTAATCGCACTTTTCAGAATATCCGCGTATATACTTTTCTCTTCTTGCATCTCTCTTCACCCCCTTTGTGTTGCCTATCGGAACTTTACAGTGTCATTATAGTCAATTATCGGAACATTGTCAATGGTTTTCTGGGATTCTTTTGTTGATTTTCGGAACTTTATTTGCTATAATGAGATTGCAGAAAGGTGGTGAATAAAATAAATGACCATCGGCGAAAGAATTAAAGTCCTCCGCAAAGAGAAAAATCTTTCGATGGAGGATTTCGGCTCTGTAATCGGTATGGGCAAGTCTGCTGTCAGCCGTATCGAAAACGGGGTCAACGGAACAACGGATCAGACCATCCGCTCCATCTGCCGCGAGTTCGGGGTCAATGAACACTGGCTCCGCACCGGCGAGGGCGAAATGTTTGAGCAGACGCGGGAAACCGTGCTGGACAAGCTCTGCGCCGAGTATGATCTTGGTGCAGAACACCGGGCCATTGTGGAGGGATTTCTGGACCTGACCCCGCAGGATCGGGATGTGGTACTGAAATACTTCCATAATGTGTTCAGCCGGTCTATATCCCAGCAGCCCAGCCCGCAGCCCAGCCCGCAGCCGGTGTCCGATGCAGAAGTGCAGCAGACCATCGAAAGCCCCTCTTATCAGGAGCTTTGTGAAAAGAAAAAGCAAGCGGAGAAAGAATCGTGTACTACCGCAGGTTAGTTCTTGAACGCGCTGCCGACGAGTGGTTGAAGCGTCACCGCTGACCACCATGCAAAAAAGGAAAAGCCCACCGGAGCCGTACCCGGTAGGCTTTTTCTTGCGTAAAAAAATAATGCCCCATTCTTCCGTCTGGAAGAACAGGGCATTTTGAAAGGATATACTATATATGAGAAGAAAGAAAGTCGAGGGCGGCAACCGCCTTGTTGCCTACTACCGCTACTCCGGCGGCAGCGGGCAGACAGAACAGAGCATCGAAGGGCAACGCCGTGACTGCGAGAATTACGCCAAGCTCCACGGCCTGACCATCCTTCACGAATACATTGACCGGCATATCTCCGGTAAGACTGACGACCGCGCCGCGTTCCAACAGATGATGAACGACGGCGACAAGGGCGCATTTGATATGGTGATCTGCTGGAAAACAGACCGCTTTGCCCGCAACCGGTACGACAGTGCCGTGTACAAGAAGCGTCTGCGGGACAACGGCATAGAGATTCTTTATGCCGCCGAAAGCAACGTGGAGGGCGCAGAGGGCATTATCATTGAAGGTTTGATGGAAGCCCTTGCCGAATACTACTCCGCAGAGCTGGCAGAGAAGATGCGCCGCGGTATGCGCGAAAGCGCACTGAAAGGGCAGGCTATCAACCGTTGCCGTTCTCTGGGCTTGACCACCGACGAGAACAAGAAGTACGTCATTGATGAAAAGACCGCGCCCACCGTGCGCTTCATCTTTGAGCATTACGCCGCCGGGGAGAGCAGCACTTCCATTGTGGAACAGCTCAACGCCAAAGGTCTGCGCACCAGTCAGGGCAACCCCTTCAACAAGTGCAGCATTCCCCGTATCATCCAGAATGAAATGTACCGCGGTGTCTATACCAGCAAGGCGTACAACGTGCGGATCGAGGGCGCGATCCCCGCTATCATTGATGATGATCTATGGAAGAGGGCGCAAGCTATGATGAAAACCAACCGTCAGTTGAAAGCCAAGTATGAGCCGAAAGCGGAGTATCTGCTTTCCGGCAAACTGTTCTGCGCAAAGTGCGGCTGCACCATGAAGGGAGTAAGCGGGCACAGCGGCGGCAACGGCGAGGTGTACCGCTACTACGCCTGCTCCAACCCCCAGTGCCGCAAGCGCAATATCCCGAAGGATGATTTAGAGGGCAAGGTGATCCGCTCCATCTGTGACCACCTGTTGCAGCCGGAAACGATGGAACTTCTTGCCGAAACGATGGTCGAGGTGCAGAAAGCCGACATGGAGAAGCCCAACGCCGAGCGCGATGTGCTGTAACAGGAACTTCGGGATGTGCGCCGCAGGAGCAAGAACATCATGGATGCCATTGAAACCGGCAGTGCAAACCCCCAGCTTGTCGCCCGTCTGGATGATCTGACCCAGCAGGAGAACACGCTGACCTATCAGCTCTCCACGATGGAAGCCGAGAAGCCCCTACTCTTCACCAAGGAGCAGTATCTTTTCCTGTTGCAACAGTTCTACGCCCAGCCCGCAGAGCAGGACGATGCCTATAAACGCCGCCTTATTAACACTTTCGTAACAAATATAGAAGTTAGCGATTCCGAACTGCTTATTTATTTTAACATTTCCG
>OHZM01000321.1_pt1 | contig 15129 bp, 10 predicted proteins | sample 1580481 | NCBI WGS metagenome assembly OHZM01 (sample SAMEA3882506, study PRJEB24775) | human gut metagenome | biome: human-associated habitat; feature: intestine environment; material: feces | place: Netherlands | collected 2009/2010 | reverse complement strand
GCAAGGCTGTAACGGAACTTACCGCCGGTACGCTCTATGAGCTGCACGTGACCGTCGCCGATGGCGGCGCTCTTGACCTGAGCGAGACGGAAAAGGAGATCAGGCTCTCCGTTGTACTCGGAAAATAAACATAAAACGCCCGCCCACCGTGTCCAAATCTCCACGGTGAGCGGGCGTTCCGCTTCCTTTTGAAGGCAGACCGCAAAGCCTATCAAGATCAAAAGCAGGTTCAAAAGCTGGGAAACCAGCGTGGCGATGGCAGCACCGGTAACGCCCATAGCGGGGGCACCCAGCTTTCCGAAGATGAGCAGATAGTTCAGCCCGGTGTTCGCCGCTACCGCGCCAAAACTTGCCCAAAAGGGGACAGCGGCGTGTTCCTTGCAGCGCAGCCATGCGGACAGGACGGTGCTGACCGCCATGGGCAGATAAGAGAACGCCTCGGTGTGCTCCTCCGCACCCAGAAACTGTGCGATCAGAATGCCGGCATCGCAGGGGGTGCCGTCCCGCAGGGCTTCAAGGCGGCGGATGGCAGTCCTTGCCCGGAGCGCCGCATCCTGATGAATGGTGGTCAGAGCGGGGAAGGTTCTCACTGTAAAACGCCATTCTCTCCCTTGCCGCAGCAGGGACCTGCCAGAATAAAGTTTCTCCCGGCGCAAAGGCGCTGCGGAAACCGTCTATCCGCTCCTTGTCCATTATACCGTTTTTTATCAGTACATTCCACCACTTTACGCAGTCACATGGGTGGCATTCTCTTTCACTGAATTGATCGTATCCATCAGCTCACTGCCTGTTTTGCCATCAAACAGGCGGGTAAACAGAATGGGCTGGTCAAAGGGTGGTTTCATCAGCACCGCTTTGCTTTCCACATAACCGTTCTGCTCGATGTAATGAATGACCTTCTGCACGAACGCGATCTGCTTTGCATTCAGCGATTCGTCGTTGATGAACTTGGAAAATGCCTGCATGGCAGCATCGTGGTCCAGCTTTGCCACTTTGCGCACCAGCAGACCAAAGGGTGTATCCCGAAACTCCCGTGCATAGTCCTCTTTGCTGCCCAGCTCACAGGTGAAGATATGTTCCAGCTCGGTATAGTCGCCCCGGGAAAGCGGAATGTTCTGGGTCAGCTTGTGGATGGCCAGCGTATCGCTGCGGTGCTCCATGATGTAGCGGTTCACACGTTCCCGGTACTCGCCGAAATCGTAGCCGGAATCCAGCGTTTTGCCCTCGGTCTGTTCCAGTACCGGGTCGGCAAGGGCCGTGTAGACAGGTTTTTGCCCCTCGCCGCCCTCCACCAGAAACTTGATGAGTTCCCGCAGCTCCTGCCGCATTTCCTCAAAGCGGAGCAGATCATGCGAGGTCAAAAATTCGTCCGTCTGCACCTCCCGAATGAGGGGCAGCTTTGCCTGCACCTGCGGGATGGTAGCTTTCCCTTCCAGCATCGCCGCCGTACTGCGCAGCTGTTTCTGGGCGCGGCCAAGCCCCGGCAGACCTTCCAGCTCACAGAGCAGCAAGCCATACACAAAGTTATCGAACCGCTTGGCGGCTTCATCTTTGTCGTCCAGCGAGATGAGCGGTGCAACCTCTTTCATCAAGGTGCCTTTGTCCGTTTCGGTCAGGCTGACAAAGGCTTCCGGCTTTTGATAGTGTTCCACGGCCTGTCGGTGCAGCCGCACGGATACCAGCTCCGGATTCAGCGCTCCCACTTCGGCACGACAGGTTTCTGTTAAAATTTTACGCCAGTTCTGGTATTTTTCGTCCCCATAGGCTCCATCCTGCAGCGCGGCAGCGATCCGCACCTGCTTGCAGAAAATGCTCTCGGACAGGCTCTTGGTGTCCGTGCCCTCATAGCCGTTGGGCTTCTGACGGAAAAATTCAAAGTTGCCGCAGTAGTCGAAAATCAGAAACCGCCGTTTGCCCGTATATTCGCCGTCGATGGCATCCACGCAGGCAAGGGACGGGCAGAGCCGCGTACCACGGCCGATCATCTGCCAGAACTTCGTTTTGCTGCGCACTTTTTTGAAGAACACCAGATTCGCGCACTCCGGCACATCGATGCCCGTGTCCATCATATCCACCGAGACCGCAATAAACGGCGGCTTGTTCGGCTGTTTGAAGTCGTCAATGATGGACTGTGCATAGGCGTCATCGCAGACCACCCGCTGGATGAATCCCGGGTACTGGGTCTCCAGCTGCGGGTAGAGCTTGCCAAAACGTTCCCGGATAAACTCCGCGTGGCGCTTGTTCTGGGCAAAGATGATGGTTTTGCCGATGCGGTCGCCGCCTGCCGTCTGGATGCCCCGTTCCATCAGGTCTTGCAGCACCGTGTCCACGGTGTTGGCGTTGAAGATGAACTTGTTCAGCTTTTCGGACGGGATAAAGGTGGGCAGGGTGTCGTCCTCGGCAAAATCGTCCTCGTAGCGGGCCTTATCCTCCGGTGAAAGCTGGTCGTAGTGGATGCCCTCTTCTGTGAATTTCGTCTTGACCTCGTAGTTGTAGTAAGGCACCAGCACATGGTCGGTGTAGACCGCCGTGTCGTAATCGTAGGCGTAGGTGGGGATGCCGTGCTCCATCTCGAAAAAGTCGTAGGTGTTGCGGTCCACGTCGGTTTTCGGGGTGGCGGTCAGACCCACCAGAACCGCATCGAAATAATCAAAAATGGCGCGGTATTTCTTGAAAATGCTGCGGTGGCTCTCGTCCACGATGATAAGGTCAAAGTGGGCGGGCGAAAACAGCGGCACGCCGTCCTTGGTCTTGGCGTTGTCAATGGCGTTGAGCATGGTGGGATAGGTGGAAAACACGATGCGCGCGGCCTTATCGTCCTTAGAGGAGCACAGGTTGCACAGCGACTGGTCCGGCAGATACTTTTTGAAGTCGTCCTTTGCCTGCTTGACCAGCGCGGTGCGGTCGGCCAGAAAGAGCACGTTGGTTACATGGCCGCCGCGGCTCAGCACATCGGTCAGGCTGGATGCGGTGCGGGTCTTGCCCGTGCCAGTAGCCATGACCAGCAGATTGCGCCGGAAGCCCTGCGTAATATGGGCGCAGACTGCCCGGATGGCGTTTTTCTGGTAGTAACGATCGGTGATTTTATCTTCAATTTCGATGGTGTCCAGCGGCTTTTTCTCGGTGCGGCGGTTCATCAGCTTCTGCAAGTCGTCCTTGCAGAACACCCCGCTCACGGCACGCTGCGGGCCGCTCTGCTCATCCCAGAAATAGGTGGTGTAGCCGTTGGTGGTAAACAGCATCGGACGGCGACCAAACTTCTGCTCCAGACAGTCTGCATAAAGCTGAGCCTGCTTGCGCCCGATGTTGGGGTCTTTGGTGCTGCGCTTGGCTTCAATGACCGCCAGCGGCAAGCCGTCCTTGCCCATCAGCACATAGTCCGCATAGCCCTTCTGCCCCAGCACGCCGTTCATGTTGTCCACTTCGTACTCGGTGCGCACATCGGCATCCGGCCCGGTGAATTTCCAGCCCATGGCCTTGAGGTCGATATCGATGATCTTCTGCCGCGTCTCGGCCTCGGTCAGGTCTGCGGCGGTGAAACTGCGGCTCTGCTGGTTCTTCTGTTTGCTGGCCGTGTACTCCGCCGAAAGGCTCTCCACCTGCTTGCGCAACGCTTCCAGTTCGGCATCCTTCTGGGTCAGCAGGCTTTCCTGTTCCCGGATCTTCTTTTCGTCCAGCGCTACCTTTTCGCCGGGGATGGCTGTTTCATCAAAGGAGCGCTCCACATAGTCCGTGCCGTAGCAGTAATCCACCCACTGGATGAAGTCGAACAGCCCCCGCAGGCTGAACACTGCATCCGCCGCCGACACGCTGTGCCCTGTATGTACCGCCAGATTGCCCGCCTTCACGATGCTGGGCAGCACGCTCCACACGTCCCGGTCCACTGCGAACCGGAAACTCGGCTCATGCAACAGGGATTGCAGGTTGTCCTTGTAGGGCATCGTGATGGTTTTGTCTGCCGCATACACCCACTTCACCGCCAGCTCCAACGCCTTCTGGCACCCCACCGCGCACATCGCCGGGGAGGTGGAGAACACTTTCTCGGCCTCGATGGCAGAATTGGCGAAGAGGGAATATTCGGGTCGGGTGGAGAGATAGGAGAAGTTGGACATAAGGAGGGCTCCTTTCAAAAAACGATATATCGCTCAAAAAAAGAAGAAACAAACCTTTTGCTTATTTTTCAAACATAATTGTTCCCTTTTCAACAATATATTGTCGGATTCAATTTTGCCTAAATATTTAGCGTTATATTTGTGCAAAATGCCAATTGACTTCTTTTCAAAATCAGGTATATTGAAATTGAAAGAACGTCGCCGGAATAACACGAGGGTGTTTCACCAGCATACTTGAGTATGTGGTAGTCGTGCCGGGAGTTCTTTCTTTTTTATTTGCTGCAAACTCTGGTTGCTTTTAGCTGCTCCAGATTGGGTTTCATATCATTTGTAAAGAATTTGATACCATAATTTTCCAAACTGCCACGATACCGATATAAATGGTTTGACATTGCAGTGGAAAAGCACGGCGTGGAAAAACCGAATCCATTCACCTCATACGTTAAGAACATCGTTGTTGCACACACATCCGCCAGTTGCAGAAGTTCCCATTCTCCTGCACCTCTGGCGGTTATTTTGTTAAAAACAGCGGAGTTGATGGAATTTTTTTCGTAAGGCAGAAGTTTTTCTTTTATGTACTTTATTAAATCGCCATCCCTTGAAGTTCCACGTGCCGATAGCATAATGTCCGCAACTTTTCCCCGTTCTTCCAAAAACAGTGACACTCGCTCCAACAGATATTTACAAACATAATTGTATGCCTTCAACGGGTCTGGGATTTTCGCTTTGTCGAATTTCGTTGTATCGACAAGGATATTGATATACGTATAATTTTGACTGTTCAATTCTCGAACAATAAAAGCCCTTTTGGAAAACTCCGATATTTTCCGGAGATGTATTTCTCTGACATTCAAACGGTTCTTAATCTGTCCCATTTTTTCACGGATAGCGGATTCATCTTCTTTGGCAACAATAACAGCAGACAGCACAAACCATCGGGTTCCGCGTCCGATGCCCAAATCGCCCGCTTCGTCAATATAGACAGTATAGTCGCTCATTATACTTCGCCCTTTCTCTTGGCATTTTATTGATTCCATCCAAGCTCCCCGGCCAGTACCGTCAAACAGGCATAAAACGCCTGCTGCTGATGTTCCGCATCCAACTTATTCACAGCTTCACACAGATCATGTGTTGCTTTCACAGCTTTTTGAACCTCTGCATTTTGGCTCTGCTGATACTGCCACATTGCCTGCGGCGGAATCGATTGATAAAAATTTTGGTTTACATAGGCAGGATTAAACATCTGATCGTAGAACTGGTTCATCGTATGTGCTCCTTTCGCATCGTCGAAATACCATATTTTTCCTCATTGTAGCATATACCTTATGGTATTTCAATGTTTTATACAAAAGGGTGCAAATTTCGACATGTATTTCAGAACTTTCACCAGAATCATGGTGCTTACAGGGAAACTCCCTCCGTCACGGCTTCGCCGTGCCACCTCCCTCTAAGAGGGAGGCTTTTACCTTACCTCTACGTTATAGGCTCCCTCCCAGAGGGAGCTGGCAAAGCTACTAGGCTTTGACTGAGGGAGTATCTTCCAGTTCCTGAGCCCGCTTTCTGACTTCCAAATCAATTGCACTGCAAACTTCTTGAAAGCTCTGCTCTATTTCCAGATTAGAAAACCGAATCACCTTCACACCATATTCGGCAAAAATGGCGGAGCGTTCTTTGTCGTATGCCAGTCCCTGCTCATCATAATGCTGTGAACCGTCCACTTCCACGACCAGCCTTGCAACGTGACAATAGAAATCCGCAATAAAGCCATCAATCGTTTTCTGACGCTGAAAGCGCATCGGATAGCCACGCAGAAAATCGTACCAGAGATGATTTTCCTGTTTGGTTGCGTCCTTGCGCAATTCTTTTGCACGAGGGATCAATTTTCCTTGATATGGCAATGACATCTGGACGCGCTCCTTTCTGGAACTCCCTCCGTCACGGCTCACGCCGTGCCACCTCCCTCTAGGAGGGAGGCTTTTGCCTTACCACCACATAAAGGCTCCCTCCCAGAGGGAGCTGTCACCGAAGGTGACTGAGGGAGTTACCCAAAATATTCCTGCATCAGTGCCTTTTTCATCAGTTCCAGCTTTTCAAGGCTCTGCTGTACGGTCTGCTTCTGCTGGTCTACACGCTCTACAAAGGCAGCAAATTCGTTTTGCACCGAAAGCGGGGGGACTGGAATTATTACGCCTTTGAATTTTTCCATAGAGACGTTATACATTGATCCGCTTGTCCCTGTGGATGCTGCGGAAAACGCATTTCGTACAGTTGTAGTACTCAAAACATACTTCATATAAATAGGATTTACGTCCGTGCAAAAGCGAATTTTCCACAATTTATCTGGGAGAATTAAATCTGGATAGTCTTTCTTTATGAGAACTGTCGCACCAACCATTTCTTTTGTATTCGCACGACTGAAAAGAATATCTCCCTTTTGCGGATATACATATTTTTTTATATTGTGCTGGTCATCCAGCACCTTGCATTCTGTCGGAATAAAGTACCCCTTCGTGACTGCGCTAACTTTCAGAACAGCAATTTCATCGGCGTGCTTTTCACGTTGCTTTCCATTCCCGCTCCAGCCAGACTCGATAGTTGAAATCAGTTTCCCAATAGTAAAGCAGTCCCAATTCATCGAATTATCAGAAATTTCTCCAAACATCTCAAAAAATCGTGCCTTTACCAGTTCGTCCAGCTTAGCAAGCTGCTGTTTGCGAAAATTCACGAGCTGTTCAACTTTGTACAGAGTTTGAGCAATTTTGTTTTGCTCTGAAATATTCGGAATTTCTATTGATAATGTTTCTAGCTTGCTCACAGCAAGACCGGGCTGTGCCGCACCTGTTGCATACTGACCCAAATTCATGGCGTTTAGTGCATAATAAAGCCAATGCACATTCATTTCGATTTTTGGTTGTACAACGACTGCGTGCTCTGTTGCATGAAACTTTCCAGAGGCTAAATTAACATTTCCGCACAACGCCCCCTGTCTGCCAATCAACGGAAACTCTCCATCATGCGTATAATCTGCAACATATCCACGAATGCCGTTTCCTCCGAAACAAGGATACAATCCCTTGTTATATTCAGGTGAAATATCATTCGCTGATACGAATTTTCCTGCCTTTAAGAGACAAACCTCTCCCAACTTCGCCATCACACCATCTCCTCCAACTCTGCCAGACCCTTGGTGATCTCCATTTCCAGCTCATGCAGGTCGGCAAGAATCTCCGTGGTCGAGGGGTACTCCACCGGCACATACTCGGTCTCTTTGTACTTATTGATGGATAAATCATACCCGTTGGCGGCAATTTCTTCTTTGGGCACAAAGAAACTCTGCTCGGTGCGCTTGCGGTCAGTTTCAGCGTCAAGGTTATGGAACCGGGCGATGATGTCCGGGATGTCGTTTTCCTTCACCTCGGTGCGCTTGTCGTCCAGCGAGAAGCCGTCGGCTTTCATATCGTAGAACCACACCCTGTCGGTGCCGCCCGCGCCGGTCTTGGTAAACACCAGCACCGCTGTGGACACGCCTGCGTAGGGCTTGAACACGCCGGAGGGCATGGAAATGACCGCCCGCAGCTGGTGGTTTTCAATGAGTTCTTTTCGGATGCTCTGGTGCGCCTTGCTGGAACCGAACAGCACGCCGTCCGGTACGATGCAGGCGCAGCGTCCGCCGGTTTTGAGCATCCGCAGGAAGAGCGCAAGGAACAGAAGCTCCGTCTTTTTGGTGTTGGTGATGGCCTTCAGGTCGTCGTTGATGCTCTCGGCATCCACAGTGCCCTTGAACGGCGGGTTCGCAAGGCAAACGGTATACTTGCTGCAAATAGAGTTTTGCTTCGACACGCTGTCCTTGTAGTCGATCTCCGGGTTCGTGATGGAGTGGAGCATCAGGTTCATGGCCGAAATGCGCAGCATGGTGCGGTCCATGTCAAAGCCGGTGAACATCGGGCCGGCAAAATGCTGCCACTGCTCCGGGGTCATGCTGTCCTCGTAGTGGGCGCGGAGGTACTGCGCACTGGACACCAGAAAGCCCGCCGTGCCGCAGGCGGGGTCGCAGATGAAGTCGTCCGGCGTGGGCTGCACCAGCTCCACTATCATGTCACGGATGTGCTTGGGCGTGCGGAACTGGCCGTTCCGCCCTGCCGAGGACAGTTTTAGCAGCATATACTCGTACAGGTCGCCCTGCATATCAAGGTCGGCAATGTCGTGGGTGTAAAGATCCTCCAGCCCGGTGATGATCTTTTGCAGCACCTGCGGCGTGGGGATCAGGAACATGGCATCGTCCATGTACCGCGCAAAGGCGGTGTTGCCCTCATCCGGGCGGGTGGGGTCGTCTGCAATCTCCACCAGCTCGCCGTTTGCGTCAAAGTCCGGCAGACGGCCATACTTCATCTTTTTGATGGCAGGGAACACCCGCTGCTGCATGGTCAGGAAAATTTCGCGGGAATCTTTATCCTTGAAGCGGCTCCACCGCATAGACTGCCCTGCCGCGCTGGCCGGGAAGATGTGCTCCATCTTTTCGCCCGCCATGTTCTCAAAATCTTCGGTGGCAAGCTCTTTCTCGTCCAGTGACCGGATGAACATGAGATAGGTCAGCTGTTCAATGACGGTCAGCGGATTGGTGATGCCGCCTGCCCAGATGTCCGTCCAGATTTTGTCTACCTTATTTTTAATGGCTCCTGTTACCATGCGTTCCTCCTGAATGTTTGCCAATCGCAAACGCTTTGCATCTTGAATTTTTGGTGATAATATCACAATTTTATTATAGCAGTGTACGATTGCATTTTCAATGTCAGCTCCGGTGGTGTGCAATGATTCGGGAAAAGAAAAAGCCGTGAAGACTCTAACGAATCTTCGCGGCTTTTTGGTGCGCTCGAGGGAACTCGAATCCCTGGCCCTCTGATTAAAAGAATCCAAGGTGCATCATTCGTCAAATTTCAAAAGTTCGAAGAAGCGTTATTTTTATCGTATCATCGCAAAACACGCCTTTGCACACACCGCATTGTTTGCATACAGTGTAATGCTTTGCAACCGTTATCCAGCTATTCAGGTGTGCAAAAAGTGTGCAAAAATGTGCAGACGGGCAAAACAAAGCCCAATGGACAAATCAACCACCGGTTTTATGGCAGGGTTTAGGACATCCGAACAGACACCGTTTGATATAGAAATGAGGTTCACCATGAACAAACTGCTTTCCTGCCGCTTCAATATGGACACCAACCGGGTGGAAGCCCGGTTCGAGGATGGCACCACTCTTGCCATCGACTGCATCGCCGTCGAGGATGAGTACGGCAACACCCCGGCGCAGCTGGCGGAGCTGGACTGGCTGCTCTATAACAAGCCCTTGGAGTATGCGCAGATGGTGCTGAGAGGGGAGATGGAGCACTACCTGTCGCTGGGATGTAACCACGGTAGGCTGGAAGATTGACATTCCTGCCTGCTGGAGCAACAACGCCGGTGTTTCCTGCACAGCAGATGGAATCGTCTCATCTTACCCCCCGCAAAGAGAAACAGAGCGTCCCCGATGGGGAACGCTCTGTTTCTCTTGTGATATACGGATCTTTCAGGGTGCGTTCGCAGGGCGCACCCTGTTTTTGTTTTGAGCCTTCACCGGCTTTTTGAGCTTCAGCACTCTGCTTCCTGAATCAGGATCGTCAGCTGCTTCTGAACGCTGTCATCTGCTGTGACGGTCAGATGAATTTCGCCCGCAGCTTCTCCTGCGCGGATCACCGCCATACAGCAGCCGTCAAAGGTCTCGCTTTCCGGGGTGTCGTAACGCTCCTCGGAGCAGGGGGTTGCGCTGCCTACGGCTTCCAGAATGCCTGCACCCTCCAACTCCACCTTCAGGGTGTGCTTGGTGTGCAGATCTGCGGTGCCATTTGCATCCACGAATTGGATCATCACAAAGGCAGCATCCTCGCCGTTAGCTTGCAGGGTCTTACGATCTGCTGTAAGGGTCATCTGTGCATCCTGTGCGGTGCGCAGCGTGAACTCGCCGTCACACACACCGCCGGTATAGCCCACAGCCTTCAGCTCGCCGGGAGTGTAGGGCACGCTGTAGGTGGCGGTAAAATCCACCATGGCACGGCGGCCCAGAGAAGCTCCGTTCAGGAACAGCTCCACCTCCTCCGAGGCGGAGTACACATCCACCGAAGCCGTCTGTCCCTCAAAACCGGGCCATGTCCAACTGGAAAGGTTATCCTTGAACATCCAAGGCGTTTTGCTGGAGGTCTGACCGTTGTGTTCCATTCGCAGCACTGCCAGATAGGGTGCCTTCCTCAGACCGTAAACGATCTCCCGCAGATAGCTGATGGGGCGGCGGTTGCCCAGCAGATCCAGATCTCCAATGTAGGCGGTGCGTTCCGGGTAAATGCTGCTGAAGTTGGCACCACCATCGTAATGGAAGATGCCGCAGCCTGCCTCCCCCAGATAATCGTAGCCAGCCCATGTGAAGTCGCCAATCATGTGAGGATTCTCCTCCACGATGCGCCACAGCCGTACGATATCTGCTGGGTAAGTCTCGGTGCCTAGCACTGCCTTGTGGGGGTGCAGTTCATGCTCCAGCACATGGCGTCCGGTAAGGTAGTTCAGACCGATCACATCGCAGGAATCCTCGCAGCCGGACAGCGCCTCAGTCAGCAGCGGATGGGTGGCAAAGTAGTCGCCCTTTTCCCCGGACATCAGGCTCATAAAGCTGTTCAGGGCATTGCTGCCGCCGCCATCGCCGCCGGAGGGACCGGGCTGTGCCGGGAACTTTCGCATCACATCCCCCATGATCTCCCGCAGGCGGTAACCGGCTGCCATAAGGCCGTTGAGGGCGTTGGTGGTGTAACGGGTGGGGTCCAGCTCCCGGAAGGTGTTGCAGAGCCGACGGTTGGTCTCCGCTCCGCTTTCCGAGCCTGCCTCGGAGATCTCGTTGCCCACACAGTACAAAATGACACTGGGATGGTTGTAATCCTTGGCCACCATCTTTTGAATGGTGGGTTTCCAGTCCTGCTCAAAGTACAGAGCATAGTCGTATGGATTTTTCCGCACGTTCCATACGTCGCTCAGTTCGTCCATTACCAGCACACCGTACCGGTCGCAGGCATCCAGCAGCGCCCGCCCTGCCGGGTGATGGGAGGAGCGGATGGCGTTGAAGCCCGCTTCCTTTAGTTGACGAATGCGGCGCTCCTCGGCATCGGGCAGGGTAGCTGCACCAAGAATGCCGTTGTCGTGGTGGATGCAGGCACCCCGCAGCTTGACGGTCTGCCCGTTGATGCGTACCCCATGGGCTGCATCGATGCTCAGGGTACGGATGCCGAAGCTGGTCTCCTCCCGGTCCAGTTCTTCCTCGCCCTCCAGCACCTGCATGGTGCTGGTGTAGAGGTTGGGGTTCTCCGGGCTCCACAGAGCCGGGCTGTCCACGCAGTACCGGAAGGAGACGGTTCTGCTTTCGCCGGGTTGGAGCAGGAGGTTTTGCCGGTCGGTGAGCACTGCCGTGCCCTCCCGGCAGATGGTCTGCTGCAGGGTCACCCGTTCTGTAACAGTGCTGGCAGACTGCACCTGTGCCGTCACATCCAGCAGGGCAAAGCCCTCGTCCGCCTCCCGGGTGGTGATACGCACGGTATCCTGCGGCAGATAGACCTTGTTGCCCACCAGCAGCCGCACCGGGCGGTAGATGCCGCTGCCGGTATACCAGCGGCTGTTGGGTTCCAGACTGTTATCTGCAATGACCTTCAGCAGGTTGTCGGCACCATATTTCAGGTAGGGACCAGCCTCCACGGTAAACTCCGCATAGCCGTTCACGTTCCGGGTCAGCAGCCAGCCGTTCAGGTAGACCAGCGCCGTCTGGTACACGCCCTCAAATACGAGGGACACCGGCTTGCCTTGCCACGCCTGCGGTGCGGTGAAATGCTTCTGAAAAATGTACTCGCCGCCGGGGTAGAAGCCGGTCTGTGCACCGTTTTTTGTGTCCGGGGTGCGGGCTTCATGGATCATGGCATCGTAGGGCAGATGCACGGTTTTGGTCTGGGTATTTCCCAGAAAGGAATTCATCCGGGAATTGCCATCGCCCTTTTCTACCGTCCAATCTGCGTTGAAATTCTGTCGAATCATGCCTGTGCCTCTTTCTTGTGTTCAGCATCCCACTTCTTATTGGCCTTTTCCACATCAAGGAAAGCCAGCAGTACTGTAATAATGATGCCAATCACAAAGGGGAAGGTGATGTACAGGTTGAAGATCATCCGAATGGCGCTTTCGCTCTGGACCGTTGCGGTGCCCACAAAGCCGCCCAGCTTCAACAGCCAACCCACAGCCGCAGTACCGATGCCGCCGCCGACCTTCACGCCCAGAGAGGAGCAGCTGTACATCATACCGTCCATGTGGACGCCGGTGGTGCGTGTGGTGTAGCCGCTGGCCTCAGCGATCAGGGCATTCAGAGAACCGCTGAGGGTGCCTGCAAAGATGCCCTTGATGAACATGAACAGCAGGAACATGGAGAGATTCTTCTGCATGGCAAAGTAGATCATGGGAATGCCCAGCACGCTGCTGATGGCGTAGCCCCAGAAGTTGACCTTCTGCATACTGCCGGTCTTTTTGATGAGGACAGGCGCAATGGCCAGTGCGATGATAACAGGGAACATCTTCATCATGGAGAACTGACCCAGCAGGCTGCCATCGCCCCAGTAATAGGTGGCGCAGAACACACCGGCACCGGTGGTCAAGTTGCTCATGATATAGTACACGATGTAGATGGCGAGGATCATCAGGTAATACTTGTTGTGGACGAGGATCTTAGCGGTCTCGGCAAAGCCATGCTTTTTCTCCTCGGCAACTGCTTTGCCTTCCTCTGCGGCTTCGCTGGTGTTGCCGCTCAGTTCTTCCTCCGGCAGCTCTTTAACTGCAAGGCAGCTGATGGTGTTGACCACCAGACCAACGATCGCGAAGATCAGAGCCGTGGTACGCCAGCCTGCGGCACCGCTGCCGAACTTCTCCACCATGCCGGTAACGGCGAAGCCCATAAAGATGTTGGTGACGACCGCAAACATAAAACGGAAGGAGCCCAGCTGCACACGCTCATTGTTGTTCTTGGTGATCAGTGCCACCAGAGAGGAATATGCAATGCCGTTGGCAGTATAGAACACTGCGTTCAGTGCCGTGTACACGATGAAGAAGTAGATATACTGCATGGTGGTGCTGCCAGCCGGGATGGCAAACAGCAAAAACAGGCAGAGGGAAACACCTACCTGACCAAACAGCATCCACGGACGCGCCTTGCCCAGCTTGGAGTGGGTGCGGTCGATCAGGGTGCCAAAGATCACATCGCTGATGCCGTCCAGAACCTTGGAAGCAAGCATCAAAGAGCCAATGATGGCGCTGTCCAGACCCAGTGTTCCGGTCAGATAAAGCAGTACAAAGCTGGAAACCAGACCATAGGAGCAGTTAGAGGCCAGATCGCCGGAACCGTAGGCCAGCTTCTGATACCATTTCAGATATTTTTTCTCTGTCGTTGCAGTAGCAGACATGGGGATTCTCCTTTCAAGATGTGCTGTATCATTCACGGCGACAGAATGCGTCTGTCGCTTTACATTTTTTCAAAAGCACTCTATAATAAAGCCATCGGCCGCACAGCTTTTACAGAATGTTTTTGTATTGTGCCTATATTTTAGCAATTCCGTTCACATTCCACAATGACAGCATCGTGTGCCGCATCCATCAGATTGTATCATATTCGCACATTGCAGAAAAGGAGACTCTTTCATGAAACCGGATTCCACCAGCTATGAGAATATTTTGGAGGTTGAAAACTGGGGCAGTCAGCTCTCTACCTTCTACAAGATCATGTCCCCGGTGCAGATCACGCTGGAGTCCTGTACCGGTCTGGGAGAAACCGACCAATACAGCATTCAGATGTTCTCACCGAATGGCTGCTGGCTGCATGAAAACTCTATGGATGCTTTATTCCGTGCCCTCAGCTCCCGTCCGCTGCACCGCCATGATTATTTTGAGCTGATGCTGGTGCTGGAAGGGGAGGTCATCCAACAGATTGAGGAAAAAGAATACCCCTACCGTGCCGGGACCTGCTGTCTGGTGAACCGCAGCATCCTCCATAACGAACGCTTCATCGGCCCCGCCAAGCTCTGTTTTCTTGGTCTGTCCGTAGATTTTGTCCGCAGCCTGACGGAATCTGCATCCCTGCAATTATTTGAAGCCGAGCGTCATCTTCCGGAAAATCCCATTTTGCAGTTCATGCTGGCAAATCTGGGACAAGACCTCCGAAAGGAATATCAGGACCTTTTCCCCACACCGGAAAACACCGATAGTGTTCAAACCCTGGCAACGCTCATCGCCCGCATGACCCACATCCTGCACGAACCCAGTGCCGCCGCCACCTATTATTTGAAGGGCGCACTTTGCGAACTGTTCGATTTTCTGTCGTCCGGGTTCTATGTCACCCCGGTGCACCTGAGCAGCAGCCCCGAAAGCCTGCTCTTTCTGCGTATCAGCCGTTTGCTGGAAGATACAGATGGTCGGTTGCCTCGCAGCGAACTGGCACGGCTTTTGAATTACAATGGCAGCTACCTCAATTCCATCGTCCAGCGCCGCACCGGTCTGTGTCTTTTCGATTACGGCATGACCTTCTGTTTCCAGAAAGCTGAACGGCTGCTGCGGGAAACAACACTTTCCATCAGCGAGATCGCCTTACAACTCAAATTTACCAACCGCACCCACTTCTACGAACTGTTCCGGCAAAAGTACGGCATGACCCCGCAACAATGGCGCAAGATGCAGAAAAGTGCAGAGCACTCTGAATAAGGTGCTCTGCGCTTTTTGCTTTATCTCAATTTTTCAAATCAGTGCCTGTCAAAATAGCATATCTCATACATAAGTCCTACTATCACTGCTTTACTTCAATAAAATTTGCAAAACCATCTTGACGTGCCCTGCAATCCATGATACCCTTTATCGCAAATCCCACCAATTTTGTAGAAAAGTACAGAACGGCGAGGATTTATTCCCCATGAAGATTTTTACCGCC
>OHZM01000309.1_pt1 | contig 15371 bp, 12 predicted proteins | sample 1580481 | NCBI WGS metagenome assembly OHZM01 (sample SAMEA3882506, study PRJEB24775) | human gut metagenome | biome: human-associated habitat; feature: intestine environment; material: feces | place: Netherlands | collected 2009/2010 | reverse complement strand
CCTGCACGCTGCGCAGGCGGAAGCCGTTGCCATGCTGGCCGACGACCCTCTGCTGGAAGCGCCGGAGCACGCACTGCTGGAACAGCAGGTGCAACAGATGTTTGAGAAAGCCGGAGCCATGAACTGATCCTGAAGTTTTTGCGCACAAGCAGCATCAAATGCAAAAGCCGCTGCACGGCTGGTGCAGCGGCCCCTGTTATCGAACGGAACGCTTTGCGTGCCGTTCGCCCATGCTTATCACATCGCAGAACACGCAGCGGCTTTTGGTGGAAAGCTGGGTATCCTTATGGTAGCAGCCAAAAAACCACTTGTCGTAGGTCAGCTTCAACAAAATTTTATCCAGAAAGCTGTGCAGCTGGTTGGTCTCGCCGCTGGCAAGGGCGGTAAAATCCAAAAATCTGCTTGGTGCATCGTGGGTCAGCACATAATCTACCTTGTAGTCTACTTTCTCTAAGTTGCGGCGGCAGGTGTCGTACTCCTCGTCACTGGGCATCTCCTGCTTCCACCAGTTCACGCCCGGCTCCCGGTCGTCCTTATCCTGACTTTCCGCGCCGCCGAAGCAGAGATAGGTCTTGCCCTCCAGCTCCAGCACGCTGCCCCGGCACACATGGTACACGTTGCCGCCAAGGCTCTGTACCCTGCCGCCGAACAGCTCCGTCTCCGGGTACTGCGCCAGCAGGTCGTAGTTTTCGTGGCTGCCGTCCAGAAACAGAATCGTGTAGGGGCGCTTGCGCAGCCAGTCCAGCCGCTTGCGCTCTGCGGCGCTGCCGTCCCACACAAAGCCGAAATCTCCCAGCACCACCACGGTGTCCTTTTTGCCCAGCCAGCGCAGCTTGCCCTGCTTGAAGCGCTGGATATCGCCGTGGGTATCCCCTGTAAGATATACCATTCCTGCCCTCCCTGCCGGAGCGAAAGAACGGTGTAAAACACCGCAAGGCTCTTGTAACGCCCCGGCAAACCTGTTATTATTATAGAACACAGCACACTTGCTGCAAAATTGATTTTCCGGTGCGCCGCACAGCGCAGCCGTATCTCGTATATTTTATCGCTTTTTAAAGGAATTGTCCACATGAAACGTATTTTTGCACTGGTTCTTTCATTTGTATTTCTGCTCAGCTGCCTTGTGCTGCCCGCCGGGGCCATGTTCGACCCCAGCCCGGTGTATCAGGTGCAGGCTGCAAGCGCCTATATCGTGAACACGGATACCAACATTATCGTCTATGATAAGGACAGCACAAAGCAGGTGTCTGCCGGCGGTCTGACCAAATATATGACCCTTGCCGTACTGCTGACCAACTACGCCGACCAGCTGGACAGCACCTTCCAGATGCCCTTTGCCATCTCGGACTATGTTTATAACACCAATAACGCAGATATGCGCTCCAACGAAACTTTCACCTACCGGGAAGCCATGTACGCCATGCTTACCCGCAATGCCAACGAGGCAGCCATGGGTGTGGCGTACACCCTTGCCGGCGGCGATCTGGACGGCTGGGTGGCGCAGATGAACACCCTGTCCCAGCGCATCGGCACCACCGCCAGCAACTGGACGGACGCCTGCGGCATCGACAGCGGCAACACCACCTGTGCGGTGGATATGTACCTGATTTTGCGCTACCTGATGAGCTTTGACGCCTTTGTGGAGGTGTCCGGTGCGCCCAGCTTTACCATGCCCGCCAAGGAGAAGCACCGCTCCTCCTCGGTGCTGGTCAGCCAGAATGCCGCGCTGAGCAAAGCCAGCGGCGGCAGCTATTACCGCAGCGCCATGCAGGGCGGCATGTGCAATGTGACCGCCTTTAAAAACGATACCGGCACCCAGAGTTATGTTTCGTGGGGCAACAAGGACGGTGCCACCTATATCTTCTGCGTGATGGACAGCCCCGACAGCTGCGATACCTTCGGCTACGCCAACCGCCGCCCTGCCCTGTTCGAGACGGTCAAACTGATGGACTGGGTATTCGACAGCTTTTCCATTCAGGCTGCGCTGGACACTGATTTGACCATTGCGGAGATCCCGGTCCGATATTCCTCCGACACCGACACCTTGCAGCTGTACCCCAACGACAGCATGATGACCCTGCTGCCCTCCACCAGCGACGGCACCGTCACCCAGAAATACTTCCATCTGCCGGACTACGTCTGCGCCCCCATCCAGCAGGGCGACGTGGTGGGCACGGTGGAGCTGAAGCTGGCGGGCGAGACCATCGGCGTGGTGGATCTGATCGCCGGGCAGGACGTAGCCCGCAACCCGCTGCTGTTCGGGGTGGACAAGGTGAAGGAGTTCCTGACCAGCCTGTACCTGAAGGTGGTGCTGGTGCTCAGCCTGATCGCCGCCCTGATCTACGGGCTGTGGCTGCTGTGCGCCAACTGGAACCACCGCAAGCCCACCAAAAAGATCCACCGCCGCTATTAAGTAAAGCAAAAGCCCTGCACCGGATGCAGGGCTTTTTTCTGTATTGCGGCGCTTCAGGCGCGGTTTTTTAAAAGTTCCGTCAGGCTGCGGAAGGTTTGGCCGTGGTTGCCGGTAACCGTCTCGGCGTGGAGCAGGCTGCTGAGAACGCTTTCCTCCACGCACTCTGCCACCGCCCGGAACAAAGGGTTGATGGCATCATCGTGGAGCAGGGTCATGGGCAGCAGGGCTTTCTCCGAATAGTGCGGCACCCGGTTGGCGGTGGTGAAGGCGATGACGATCTCGCCGCTGCCGTTGCCGCAGTAGGAACCTGTGCGGGAAAGCCCCACCAGTGCCCGGCGGCACAGCCGCCGCAGCTGCCGCTCGCTCAGGGGGATATCCGTGGCCAGCACCGTGATGATGGAGCCTTTATCCTCGTGGGGCGGGATGCTGTTATTCAGCAGAGTGTGGATAGGCGTGCCCGCCACGATGAGGTCATCGAACAGCGCATGGTTGGAGAGCACCAGTGCGCCCATGGTGTAGGGTTTTCCGTCCAGTTCCACCACCCGGGAGGCGGAGCCGATGCCGCCTTTCAGGCCGTGGCAGCGCATCCCCCGCCCGGCACCTACGGCACCCTCGGCAAAATCTGCCTTGCAGTCTGCCAGCGCGGCAAAAACGTGCTGCTCGGTCACATGAAGCCCCCGGATATCGTTCAGGCCGCAGTCGTTGCACTCGCAGACCACCGGGTTCACGCTGCCGGTGGTCTCGCAGATGTCGGGGTTTTTCTCCAGCATATACTTTACCAGCGCGGTCTGCGCCGTGCCCACGCTGAGGGTGTTGGTAAACAGGATAGGCGTTTCCAGTGTGCCCAGTTCATCGATCTGGACAAGGCCGGTGGTCTTGCCGAAGCCGTTGATAACATAGCTTGCCGCCAAGAGTTTGTCGTGGAAGACATCCCCCTGATGGGGCAGCAGAGCCGTCACGCCGGTCTGGATATTTCCATCCGCCAGCGTGCAGTGGCCCACCGTCACCCCCGGCACATCGCTGATCTTATCCCGCGCACCTTTGGGCAGCGTGCCCACCTGAAAACCCCATTCGTTTCCTGCAATGCCCATCGTAGCTCCTCCTTGCTTTTTCTAAGGTGTATCATAGCATTTCCGCTGCCAAAAGTAAACCACTGTAACAAGCCGGGGCGGGCGCTGAAAAAGGGGCTGCCGCACAGCTATCTCCCTGTGCAGCAGCCCTTTGCTTTTTTACGCCGCAGTGCAGTGTCCCTCAGGAATGCTCCACCAGACGGAAAAGCCCCTTGAACTTTTCCCAGCAGGCCACCACCCGTTCGCGCTGCACAAAATCATTGAGATGCCGCTGCATTCTCCGTCGGCCACGATCTTCTGAGCGCCGCATAGGAGACCAGGAAGTTTGCCAGCCACCCTGCCGGGACGGCAAGCCAGACAAAGGCAATGCCAAAGCGCGGTGCACAGAGCAGGGCAACGGACAGGCGGATGGCAAGGTTTACCATATTTGCAATGAGGAACGGGCGCATGATGCCAAGCCCGCGCAGGACGCCATCAGTCGCCATCTTGATGCCCATGAAGATGAAGAAGTAACCCAGCCACCGCATATAATCACCGGACACCTGATAGGCCAGCGCCGTTCCGTCCTTGCCCAGAAACAGCGAGGAAATCTGGGTGTGCAGGGTTTCAATGACCGCAAAGGCAATGACCGCAAAGCACAGGTCCAGCACCAGCGCAGCGTGGTAGCCTTTTTTGAGGCGATCGATCTTCTTTGCACCAAGATTCTGGGAGATATAGGGCGAGACCGCATTGCCGATGGAGACAAAGATCAGCGAGAAAACATTTTCTACCCGCATCGTTGCTGCATATCCGGCAAGCGCCTGTGTGCCGAAGGGGTTTACCACCGCCTGCACGATCATCATGCCGATGGACACGGTGGACTGCTGCAAGACCGACGGCACAGCAATGCGGAGCATGGAATACAGCTCCTGCCGGTCGAACCTTTTAAAGGGGCTTTTATACTGCCGCATCCGGTGCAGGAAGATCAAAAACGAAAACACCGCAGAAATGCCCTGTGCGATCAACGTGGCAAGGGCTGCGCCAAACACGCCCAAGCCAAGTCCCGCCACCATCCAGAGATCCATAAAAATATTCAGGACGGAGGAAAAGATCAGCAGACCCAGCGGGATCCTGGACTCCCCAATGGAGGTAAACATGGTGGAAAGAATGTTGTACATGAACAAAAACGGGAAGCCCACAAAATAGACCCGCAGATACAGCACCGCATCCTCCAGAATGTCGGCGGGGGTCTGTAAGCCGCTCATCATAGCACGGGAAAAGCTAAAGCCAAAAACGCCAAGGACAACGCTCAAAACCAGAAAGCTGAGCAGGGACGTTGACACGATGGTTTTCATTTTGCCATAGTTTTTAGCGCCAAAATAGCGGCTTACCAGCACACCGGCACCCACACCGGCACCCAGCGCCACGCAAATAAAAACATTGGTCAGCGCAGCACAGGCACCGACAGCCGCCAGTGCCGAGGAGCCGACAAACTGACCGACTATGATGGAATCTGCCATGTTATAGACCTGCTGAAAAAAGCTGCCAAGGATCATTGGCATTGCAAAAACCGTCAGCGCTTTCAGCGGCGCATCTGTGATCAGATATTCATCTTTCGACATGATCTATTTCCTTTCAAGCTGTGTTTCTCTCAATTTTTTTAAATTTGCTCTGGCCAAGTATACCACGCTTTTTCCCTACTGAAAAGCTCCCGCTTGCATTCTCGCAAACTGCTTTTATAACGTCCCGTTTCCCTTTCTCTCGTCTTGACAAGCCCTTTTCTTCCGATTACAATACCAAAAAGAGCCGGCGGGCGGTCTTTTTGCTGCCTGCTGCCACAATCTTCCGGGAAAGGAACTTTTTCATGGAACCAAAAACAAAACAATATCTGCTCATAACCGTTGTAGGAGTCACGCTTTTTGTGGCGTTGCTGCGGCTTTCTTCCGTTCTGGCATTTGCTGCACAGTTGGTAGACCTGGTATTGCCCATTCTGGCAGGCGGCATTCTGGCACTATTTATCAATGTGCCTATGACCGGGCTGGAAAAACGGCTGAAACGCCTGTTCTGCAAGACCAAAAAACAGCCCTCGGATAAAGTACTCCATCTCCTGAGCTTCTTCATCACCCTGCTGGGTGTTGTGCTGGTGTTGGTGCTGGCGCTGACGTTGCTGATCCCGGAGCTGGTGCAGTCTTTTCACAGCCTCTATGTACAGATCGAAGCAAACATCCCCCGCTGGACCGCCTATCTCAGCGCACAGGATGCCGACATGGGGTGGCTGATGAGCTGGCTGGAGGGCATCGACTGGGAGCAGCTGCTTCACAGGGTCACCGACAGCATCGATACCGTGCTGGTCAATGCGGTAGGTGCCGTATCTGCCACGGTAAATATCGTGGTGACCGCATCCTTTGCCTTTATCATCTCTGTTTATATGTCCGTTGGCTCAGAGAGTCTCTGCCACCACGCCCGCACATTGGTCTGTGCCTACCTGAAGCCCAGCCACTCCGCTTGGCTGCTGAAGTTCTGCCGACTATTCCGGCAATCCTTTGCAAACTTTCTGACAGGGCAATGCAGCGAGGCCGTGATCCTTGGCGTTCTCATGGCTCTTGCGTTTTCCGTTTTCAAGATCCCCTACGGCAGCCTGGTGGGAATGCTGACCGCCATCTGCGCCATTATCCCCTACGTCGGAGCGCTGATTTCCTGCGTGGTCAGCGTGTTCCTCGTGCTGTTGGTGGATCCCGTTCTGGCCGTGCGCTGCCTCATTGTTTACCTTGCCGTACAGTTTATTGAAAACCAGTTCATCTACCCCCGGGTGGTGGGAAAGTCCGTGGGGCTTTCTCCGCTGTACACCCTTGTTGCCGCTATGATCGGCGGAAAGCTCTTTGGCATCATCGGTATCATCTTCTTTATCCCCCTGACGGCGGTGATCATTGAGCTTGTGAAGGAGGATGCCTGCCGACGCATACAGGCAAGAGAACCCCAGCGATCCGGGCCGTCTGAGTAAAGTTTTTCCCCCAGTGCCGCATCCAGAACCATCATCGTGGTGCGCCGCATCCGATTGCGAGACCTGCCGACTGTTCCGGTGCAGGTGCAGGATTGATATGCATACAAAAAATACCGCTGCTCCTGTGCATTTTTTCAAATGCAAGAGCAGCGGTATTTTATTGCGCCGCTTTTGTTTTCTTTTGCAGCGCTTCGTGCATATATCCCATCAAAATCAGGATCACCAGCAGGTAATACGGAAAAATCGCAATCGTGGTGTGGTTTGCGATTACACCGAACAACGGCGGCATCAGGCAGTTGCCAATATAGGCGCTGGCCATCTGAACCCCAATGATCGCCTGTGACCTGTCCGCACCGAAGCGGCCCGGCGTTGCATGAATGATGCTGGGATAGATCGGAGCACAGCCAAGACCAACCAGCAGCAGCCCTGCCAGTGTCACTGCTTCCCCAAGCGGCAGAAGAAACGCCGCTATCCCAATCGCGATGATCCCCTGCCCCATACGAACCATCTGGGTATCATCGAATTTTAAGGTCAGGAAGCCGCACAACGCCCGTCCCACGGTGATGCCGACAAAGAAAAGACTGGCAAAGCCGGCGGCGGTCTCCGGCGCGATTCCCCTGTTCAGCACCAGATAACTGCTGGCCCACAGACTGGTGGTCTGCTCCAGAGAGCAGTAGCAAAAAAATGTGACCAGAACCTCTTTTACGCCCGAGATCCGGAAAATCTGTTTCAGGGTCAGTACTTCTGCCGGGACTGCTTCCCGCTCCTCGGCATTCGCACCCGATTTCGTTTTCCAGAGCGGGAGGCTTAGCAGAATAATGATCGTCAGCACCATCTGCATCACACTGATGACCCGATACCCCGTCTGCCACCCGGCACGGGAAGAAAGCGCCGCGCCCATGATGTAGGGCCCGACAGAAGCTCCGATTCCCCACATACAATGGAGCCAGCTCATGTGGCGGCTGGCAAAATGGAGCGCCACATAGTTGTTGAGTGCCGCATCCACGCTTCCAGCTCCAAGTCCATAAGGGATCGCCCACAGGCACATGGCCCAGAATGAGCTGCTGACAGAGAACCCGAACAGCGCTGCGGCGGTCATGGCAACGCTGATGGCCGTAACACCGCCCGCTCCAAACCGACGGGTCATCCGGTCACTTTGCAGGCTGGAAAGCACCGTTCCCACCGATATAATGCAGAAGATCACGCCGGAATAGGAGACCGGAACCCCAAATCCCTGATAGATCGAAGGCCACGCTGCCCCCAGCAGAGAATCCGGCAGGCCCAGACTGATAAAAGAAACATAGATCACCGCTAACAGCAGATGGATCATCTTGCATTCCTCCTTTTGGTCGATACAATTATATCACAACAGAAGAAATGCCATTAGGATAAATTCCTCAATTTTGTACAACAAAAACGTCAATGTGGACATAAGTGCATGATTTTGAAAAAACTTGATTAAAAAACAATCGCTTGAATTGCTCATAAATTCAAAGCCTTTTCAGCAACACATCAGTATCGAAAGCACTCACTTCGCATGCAACGCTTTTCTCCACTTTACAGCCGTTTCCGAAACTGTTATACTTTTTCTGTACACTTTTTTCCGTGTTGCAGGAGGAATACCATGCGCGCTTGTAAATGTCCCAATTGCGGTGCCAACCTTAAAGTTACCGATGACGATCGTGAGTTCATGTATTGCGAGTACTGCGGTGCCCGCATTGATCTGGCCGATCGCCGTACCGTCCATACAGAACACATCATTGATGATGCTAAGATTAAGAACGCAGAGAATGTCTCTCGTATTGTCAACATCTTTGCTGCTCCGGTTGAGGAACGTCAACGCCAGAAAGAATTTGAACGGCAGCGTCAGGCCGAAGCCGAGCGACGGGAATATGAGCGCCAGAAGCAAAAAGAGGCGGACCGTCGGGCCAATGCAGAAGCCATTGAGGACGGCTGTGCAGCTGTCGCCGGAGGCTGCCTTGTCAAGTGTGCAAAGCATCCGGTCATTGCCTGCATTATCATCTTCCTGCTTTTCGGCAGCTGTATGGGATCTGGTTCCAGCTCTTCCTCGGCATCCTCCGCTGCATCTTCTTCCGAATCGGCAAGCATCGCTTCTGTCTCACAATCCACAGGCAGTGCCGTTCCGTCAACTTCTTCCTCCGCTAAAGAAACCGGGATCATCGTTCATTCGTTAAACGAGCTTCCCGGAACAAGTAAATCCACGATCCGGAGCTTTTCCTATCAGTTTGCCTTTGCCCATTCGGGTAATGCTAATAGTATGCACTACTGGTTGATCGACCCGACCAACCTGGTGGTCTGTCTGCTCAACACCTACGAACAAAGCGCCTATCTTTTCACTCTTCCATCCGTACGCTTTACCACAGGTGTCACGCTTGATTATGGCGCTGCGTCCTATACGCTCCAGACCACTCAGCTTAATTCAGTGCTGTCTGTAACATATGGCAGCGATGGCCCCTATGATTTCAGCGCAGTCTCTGTTCAGATGCACTGTCTGTTATATCCATGGATATTCATGGATGCTATGATCTTCGTTCCGTGACTTCTCTGGAGGTTCCTCTTTCGGGTGATGTGCCTTATGCCATTTCTGAAACCGCCGTTTCACCTGCATCTCTTCCAGCATCAAGCACAGCCTCGAATTCTTCCAACAGTACTTCAATTTATTCTGAACCCGAGCCGTCACTCAATTACACTCCCTCTCATAGCGAAACAAATTATGACGTGGCCTATGGTCAGCGGTTCTCCGAGTATACCAACTATTGTCTGATCAGCTATCAAGATAAGATCGTTCGATTTTTCTCCTATGGAAGTGGTTCAAAAGAAGCCTATGTCGGCCATATCACCGGTGGTTCCAAATCCAGTGGCTTGACCGTGCACTATAATTACGACAACGGCTGGGATGAGACGATCAAAATTGTAGGAAGTCAAATGATTTTGACAGATGCAAATGGATATCATTACGCTTTTGACCTTTCCCCCCTCAGTCCGGTCCGAGATATTTATAAAGACAATCACTACCACGACATTACAGAGAATTGATTCATCTTGCTCCTGCTCATCGCAGGGGCATTTTTATCGTGCGCAATTCACAGTGCTCTATGAACAGTTCCACATCACGTTCCAACATAAAAACAACCTCCTGGATCATCCGCTGCCGCTCAATGAATCCAGAAGGTTTATCGCTATGGAAGGTTTCTGTTTATCGCTACGGAATCCATAATTCTATAATTCCATAGCGATAAACATTTTTCAGCCTCCCAGAATTGCCAGATTTGCGCACAAAATATCACGTCGGTATGCGCATCCATCACACTGCTCTCTGCCGCTTATCCAGCCGCATTTTGTCAGCGATCATCGCAATGAACTCGCTGTTGGTGGGCTTACCGCGCAGGTTATGGATGGTATAGCCGAAGTAGCTGTTGAGGGTATCCACATCGCCCCGGTCCCACGCCACCTCAATGGCATGGCGGATGGCGCGCTCCACGCGGCTGGCGGTGGTGCCGTTTTTCTTGGCAATTTCCGGGTACAGGCGCTTGGTCACGGCGTTGATGTACTCCGGCTCGTTCATGGTGAGCAGGATGGCATCCCGCAGGAACTGGTAGCCCTTGATATGAGCGGGAACACCGATCTGGTGCAGGATCTCAGTGACTGTCAGTTCATCGCTGTCCACGCTGGTGTGCAGGATGCGCTTTTCCTGCCCGGCAGCCACTTTCAGCACGCGGTTTGCCAGAACCGTCTCGTCAAAGGGCTTGACGAAGTAGTAAGCAAAGCCCTCATCCAGCAGTTCCTGCACCATTTCCTCACTCTGGAACGCCCCCGTCACAAAGAAAGAGGTGTGACGCTCACCGGCTGCATTGTACTTCTGTTTCACGGCCAGCGCATCCAGCCCGGGCATAAAGGCATCCAGCAACACCACCTGGGGCCGCACTGCAAGCATTTTCTGCAGGACCTTCAGGCCGTCTTTTTCCACCACGGTCACCTCTACGCCCTTCTGCTCCAAAGCTTCACGACAGGCTGCCGTGATCTCTGCGCCAGTATCCGACATCAAAAATTTGATCTTGTCCATCGTTCATTCCTCCAATGTGTGCGGTTTTCCTTACGTTTCTGATTTTACCATAAATTCCCATGGATTTCAACTGTTATTTTTGCCATATTATGGAATCTTCAGTCGAATCAGCCTGTTTTGTTTTACCAAATCTGCTCATTTTTCCGCCGTTGCAACCTGTTCAGCCTGCTCCAGCATGGTCTGCGCGAAAATTCCATAGCCCCGTGTCGGATCGTTGACGAGAACATGGGTCACTGCGCCGACCAGCCGCCCATTCTGCAAAATGGGACTGCCGCTCATCCCCTGCACAATGCCGCCGGTTCGGGTAAGCAGGGCTTTGTCCACCACCCGGACGACCATATTGCGGCGTGGATCGGCATCGCTGATCTTCTCGATGCGGACATGGTAGGTACGGGGTGTTTCTCCAGAGACAGTAGCCAGGATCTGTGCATCCCCTGTCTCGACCTCCTGCGCAAACGCCACCGGCATGGTTTGCCCGGAAAAGCCTGTCCGCGTTGTGCCATAAACACCGTTTTCTCCATTGATCCGGATGCTGCCAATGGCGTGGGCGCTCAGGAACTTCCCCTTCAGCTCCCCTGGGCTGCCCACAGTACCCATGCTGCACCCGGTGATCTCACACGGCACGATCTCCCCGCTGCGCAGAGCGATGCTTTCGCCGGTGTCGCCGTCGCTGATGGGATGCCCCAGCCCCGCAAAGACACCCTTTTCCAGGTCCACAAAGGTCAGAGTGCCCACACCGGCGGAGGAATCCCGCACCCACATGCCTGCCCGCCACTGGGCGGCAGCGGCATCCCAGACAGGGGTCAGGGTGGTGCTGCGCTGTTCCCCACTGCGGACATAGATAACCTCTGCGGCGCTTCCCCGGGCAGCTTCCAGCGCTTCCTTCACAGCGTCATTGTTTTCCGTCCTGATCTGTCCAATGCGGATCACGCGGTCTCCCAGACGCAGTCCCGCTGCCTTTGCCGGGTTCACTGTGCTTCCGCCGGGGCTGTCAATATCGGAAAAGCCAACAATCAGCGCCCCCTCGGAGAACATTTTGACCCCGAACGGCGTACCGCAGACCGTGACCTGCGTGCGCTCCGTGACCACCGTGCGGATATTCTTGATGGGAAGCCAGCCGCCCAGTGACAGAGTGGTCTGGTAACTGCCCACGACCTGGGTACTGGCCGCATTCTGGCTGCCGCGAAGCCCCATAGGTTCCACCCAGCCAAAGCGGGGTAAAAGCAAGGCCTGCCCGGGTTCCAGATAAACACGATCCGGCAGACGGCTGTACAGCCAACCCAGCAGCAGAAACGGCAGCAGGAGCAGATACACTGCTGTCAGTCTCAGCAATCGGTATGCTCTGTTGCGTCGTTTCACGGTCCTGCCTCCCCGGTGATAATTTGTTCTAGTATGCACCGGGACACGATCGAATATGAAACGAGGAAATTTCTATCAAAATCGCTTGACTTTCCCGGGGTAATGTGGTAGTATATTCAAGCAGTCCGCAACAACGGTTTCAAGCCTCAGAAATCCGGGATTGCAACAATTTTATAGTTGTGCGAGGGTGGCGGAACTGGCAGACGCGCACGTTTGAGGTGCGTGTGGTTTATCCTTGGGGGTTCGAGTCCCCTCCCTCGCACCAGAAGGCAAGTCGGTTTTTGACTTGCCTTTTTTCTATGAGCAGAAGTGGTGGAATGGCAGACACGCTGGTTTTAGGCACCAGTTCCTAGTGAGTGAGGGTTCAAGTCCCTTCTTCTGCATAACGTGAAAAACCGCATGAATACTGGAAAATCCGGTGTTCATGCGGTTTTTTGTATTTGCGGCTTGTCAAATACTATCGAATACTAACCGATATTTGCACTTACTTGCTATCCGAAAGTCTGCAAAAAGTCTGCAAGCTTTACAGGGCAACTCTGCGTGAATCGCCTTTGAAACGACACGAATCGCCCCATGGATGTGTTGACAGGCTTTTTTGCGAAATGGTATAATGTTATTAGGGATAGTGTCGGTTTATACGGGAGCTGACACGCGGCACTTGTGCACTTTTGCGGAACTTTGTGCACAGCGCTTTGGCATAAAGCCTTTGGAAGAACGTATTGTGAAGGGGTTTGGCTGCGGGGCAGTCGGGGGGAATTGACCTTATGAAGAACAAACGAAAAAATATACTGCTCATAGCAGGGATGCTGCTGGCGCTGCTGGTCGGCATCCTTGCTTACAGTGCCTATACCCAGAAGCAGATCTATCAGGAAAGCACGGCAAACCTGCTTTCCACCTATGGGCAGTCTGCCAAGACCTTTACCATGTTTGCGCAGCGCAACTGGAACATCCTGACCGACTGGGACAGCTATCTGGGCGCCCTTGCGGAGCGGGGAGAGCAGGAGGGGCAGTGGCAGGAGTATATCGCCCAAAAGGCTACCTGGCAATATACGGATTTTTATCTGTTCAACGAGCAGTGCGAGTTCTGGACCACCGCCGGGCGGCAGGGCACAGCAGAGTACATGAAGGCGACTTTTGAAAAGCTGTATACCGAAAACAAGCCAGTGATCTCCAGCTATATCTCCAGTCAGGGCATCCGCAAGATCCTGTTTGCCATCCCAATGGAGCAGCCGCTGCAGTTGGACGGCACTACCTATACGGCGCTGGTGGTCAGCTACGACAACGCCGTGCTGGAAAAGCTGCTGGGCAGCATGGTCTATGAGGGACAGAGCGATTGCTATATCGTGCGCTCAAACGGCGATGTGGTGCTTTCCACCGAGACAAAGACCGAGATCACCGAGCAAATGACCAACCTGTTTGATTACTTACAGCAGAACGCCAGCGTGGATCAGCCTTACTTTGACACCATGGTGCAGACCCTGCCGCAGGGCGGCGAGGGCTGCGTGCTGTACACGTTGAACCGGCAGAAATATTATCTGATCTATCAGCCGCTGGGGCTCATGGATTGGAGCATCATCGGTATCGTGCCCACCGGGGTGGTGGATGCCGGGATGCGCCGGGTGCAGGTGGCTACCATTCTGGTCATTGCACTGCTGGGGCTTCTGATCATGGCAGGCGTGATAAAGATCCAGCGTGACGCAGAGCGCAACCGCCGCCGGGAGCTGGAGCGCCGCCGGGAAAAGAGCGATATGATGTTTGCGGGCATGGCACGCGTTGTGGAGCGTTTTGCAGTGTGCGATCTGGACCGCGACCGCTACCAGTACCACGAGCGGCGCGGAGAGCCGCTGTACCAACCGGAGGGCTCTTACCAGCAGATGCTGGAGCAAATATCGCGCAAGTATGTAGTTCTGACCGACAGCGAAAACGCCAAGATCCCCCAGATGCTGGCACCGGAAAACCTGCGCAGGCTCATCAAAACGGACAACGACTCCCTCAAGCTGGAATATGCCGCCCGCGATAAAAGCGCATTTTTCATGATGACGGTCGTTCCCATGGCGTGGAAGGAAAATCGCCTGACCCGCGTGATGATGATCGTGCAGGATATGGGCAAGCAGCATCTGCTGCAAAGCCTTGCCAACACCGATGGCCTGACCGGTCTGCTGAACAAGCGCTATTTTGACCGGGTGCTGACAGTGCTGGAGCAGCACAGCCAGCCCTTTGCGCTGTTCTATATGGACTTGGATCGCTTCAAGCCGGTCAACGATACCTACGGCCATGATGTGGGTGATGAGCTGCTGAAGGGCGTTTCCCAGCGGCTGCAGAGCTGCATCCGCAGCCGGGACTACGCCTTCCGTCTGGGCGGTGACGAGTTCGCGCTGTTGCTGCTTGGTTCAATGAAGCCGGAGGCCTGCGCCAGCAAGATGAATATGATCTGTGAGATGGTCGCTGTGCCCTACGAGATCGACGGCAATACCGTGAGCGTGGGTGCCAGCTGCGGCTACGCCCTGTACCCCGCCGAAAGCGTGGACGTGCAGCAGGTGCGCTGCATCGCCGACCAGCGGATGTACGAGAATAAGCAGGTAAACCACGCCAGACAGGACGGCGCGGAAGGCATTTAAAATCGTCTTACATAAAGCAAGGCCGCAGCACGGTATTTTGTGCTGCGGCCTTGCCGTTATATTATGCTATTACAGATGCAGCATATCCCGCTGGGCGGCAGCGCGGTAGCGCAGCGCAGCGGCGATAAAGCCCTTGAACAGGGGATGTGCGCGGTTGGGGCGGCTCTTGAACTCCGGGTGGAACTGTGCGCCCAGATGGAAGTCGCGGCCGGGCAACTCCACAGTCTCCACCAGATGGCCGTCCGGGCTTGTGCCGGAGATGACCAGCCCGGCGTCCTGCATCTCCTGCCGGAAGTCGTTGTTGAACTCATAGCGGTGGCGGTGGCGCTCCCAGATCTCGCTCTCGCCGTAGCACTCGGCCATCTTGGTGCCGGGCTTGACGGTGCAGGGGTACTTGCCCAGACGCATGGTGCCGCCCTTGGGGATGTTGCCCTGCTGGTCGGCCATCAGAGCAATGACATTGTGGGCACCATCGGGGGTGAACTCGCTGGAATTGGCATCGGCATAGCCCAGCACGCCGCGTGCAAACTCCATCACCATGATCTGCATTCCCAGGCAGATGCCAAAGTAGGGGATCTGGTTCTCACGGGCATACTGTGCAGCTTGGATCATGCCCTCGATGCCGCGGTCACCAAAGCCGCCGGGCACAATGATGCCGTCCACGTCAGCAAACACTTCTTTGCAGGCATCCTGATCGATCAGGTCTTCGCTCTCCACCCACTTAATGTCTACCTGACTGTCGTTCTCAAAACCGGCGTGGTACAGGCTCTCCATCACGGAAAGATAAGCGTCGTGCAGCTTGACGTACTTGCCCACCAGCGCAATGGTGCAGGTCTTGCTGCGGGTG
>OHZM01000300.1_pt1 | contig 15816 bp, 9 predicted proteins | sample 1580481 | NCBI WGS metagenome assembly OHZM01 (sample SAMEA3882506, study PRJEB24775) | human gut metagenome | biome: human-associated habitat; feature: intestine environment; material: feces | place: Netherlands | collected 2009/2010 | reverse complement strand
TATACCCAGGGCGTTGCCCTGGGCTAAGAGCTTCTGCCCTTTCAGGGCGTGCTGCGTATTACACCATCCGTACAGGTCGATTTTTTTCCTATACTATATAAATCTTTTCTTAAGCCTATAAAAGTTCCGTTCAAAGCCTTTGAACAGAGATTTCAATGTGGTTCAACGATTTTAAAGTAACTACTTATGGCTATAGGGGGTGCTGAGTAGTTACTTTATTTCGCAACAACGTGAATTAAATATAATCATCGTTCAGAAAATAAAAATATTCTCTTTTTCTTTTCGCAAACTCAGAAAAATGCATTATCTTTGCATGAGATATATTAATTATTATCATGTCGATTCATTTAAACCAATAATAGCTTATGAGTGATAGTGTTGTAATTATTCCTACTTATAATGAAAAGGAGAATATCGAGAAGATTATCCGGGCCGTGTTCGGTCTGGAGAAAGACTTTGATATCCTTGTTATTGATGATGGAAGCCCCGACGGTACTGCTGCCATCGTGAAGGAACTGATGGCTGGCGAGTTTGCCTCCCGTCTCCATATCCTTGAGCGAAAGGGCAAGTTGGGACTGGGTACAGCCTATATCACTGGCTTCAAATGGGCGCTTGAGAAGGGGTATGAGTTTATCTTCGAGATGGACGCAGACTTCAGTCATGATCCCAACGACCTGCCGCGACTCTACGCCGCGACTCACGACGAGGGATTCGACGTGGCTGTGGGCTCGCGCTATGTTTCGGGTGTCAACGTCGTGAATTGGCCCATTGGTCGTGTGCTGATGAGCTATTTCGCCTCGAAGTATGTGAGAATGGTCACGGGATTCAAGGTGAATGATACTACGGCAGGTTTCGTATGTTACCGCCGCAAGGTGCTGGAAACCATAAATCTTGACGAGATCCGTTTCAAGGGTTATGCCTTCCAGATAGAGATGAAATACACTGCCCACAAGATTGGCTTCAAGATCAAGGAAGTGCCCGTAATCTTTGTCAACCGACGTGAGGGTACGAGCAAGATGAGCGGTGGAATCTTTGGTGAGGCTTTCTTTGGTGTGATGCGCCTGCGCTGGGATGGATGGTTTAAGAAATATCCCAAGAAGGTGTAGGGGTGAAGACTGAAGAGAAGTGGAAATACAAGAAATAGTACATATTTTTGAGCGGTCGCCCCAGGCGAAGGCGCTCCTGAAATTATTGGATAGAAAAACGCAGAAGACCGTTTTCCTCAGTGGATTGGTGTGTTCTTCTGCGCCTTTGTTTTTTGCCGCTGTCAAAGAGCGGTTGGCTCGCCCGGTGCTCTTCGTGCTCAATGATGCCGACGAGGCGGGCTATTTTTATCACGACCTGGTGCAGATACTGGGTCAGGATCAGGCATTCTTCTTTCCTTCTACTTACAGGCGTGCTGTGAAATACGGACAGAAGGATGCTGCCAACGAGATATTGCGTACCGAGGTGCTGGCACGACTGGCATCCTCGCAGCCACTCTATGTCGTTACTTACCCCGATGCTCTGGCAGAGATGGTGGTGTCGAAGAAGAATCTCGACGAGCGTATCATTAAGCTCGCAGTGGGTGACCAGGTGTCGCTGATGGACATCTCGCATCAACTGCGCGACTTCGACTTCATGGAGACAGATTATGTCTACGAGCCTGGTCAGTTTGCCATTCGAGGCAGCATACTCGATATTTATTCCTACAGTTGCGAGTTTCCTTTCCGCATCGACTTCTTCGGTGACGAGATAGACACCATACGTACTTTCAGCATTGAGGACCAGTTGTCGCGCGACCGGCGTGAGAGTGTGGAGATTGTGCCCGAACTCTCGCTTGCTGAGGGTGAGAAACAGCCCTTCCTGCATTTCCTCGACAAGCGGGCTGTGGTGGCGATGAAGGACTTTACGTTCGTCTATGACCGTATAGACCAGATATACAAGGAGGGCTTCTCCTCGCAGAGCATGGTGGAACAGATGGAGGGAGCCACCGAGGTGGAGGCAGAACGGATAAGACGTGCCATGAAGAAAGAGCTGAACCTGTCATCGGCCCTGCAGTTTCAGCAGGGTGTGGCGGAGCGCCAGCGCATAGAGTTTGGCATCGCCGAACAGGGTGTGGCGGAGCGCAAGACAGAGGAGGCTGCCGACGTGGTGCCGTTCCATATCGTGCCTCAGCCCCTGTTCCATAAGAATTTCGACCTGATAGGCCAGATGATGGAAGACTATCTTCTGCAGCAGTACACCTTATATATATTGGCCGACAGCAGCAAGCAGCAACAGCGACTCAAGGATATTTTTGAGAGTGAGGAACTGAAGCGTTATCAGGTGAGGTTTGTGCCCGTGGACAAGACCCTGCACGAGGGCTTCATCGACAACGACAAGAAATGCTGTTTCTTTACCGACCATCAGATCTTCGACCGATTCCATAAGTACAGTCTGCGTTCGGACTCAGCACGTGCCGGCAAGATGGCGCTCACGATGAAGGAGTTGCAGGAGATGGAGCCGGGCGACTATATCGTGCACGTGGATTTCGGCATCGGAAAGTTTGGCGGACTGGTGCGTGTGCCGGTGGGCAACAGCTATCAAGAGATGATACGCATCGTTTACACGAACAACGACAAGGTGGATGTATCCATCCACTCGCTCTATAAGATCAGCAAATACCGCAGCGGCGATACGGGCGAGCCGCCCCGACTGTCGACCCTCGGCACGGGTGCCTGGGACCGACTGAAGGAGAAGGCGAAGAAGCGCATCAAGGACATCGCGCGCGACCTGATTAAACTCTATGCCCGCCGCCGTAAGGAGAAGGGATTCGCCTTCAGCGCCGATTCCTATCTGCAACATGAGCTGGAGGCCTCGTTCCTATACGAGGACACGCCCGACCAGAACAAAGCCACCATGGACGTAAAGGCCGACATGGAGAGCGCACGACCCATGGACCGACTGGTGTGCGGCGATGTGGGCTTCGGAAAGACGGAGGTGGCGATACGCGCAGCCTTCAAGGCGGCATGCGACAGCAAGCAGGTGGCTGTGCTGGTGCCTACCACGGTGCTGGCTTTTCAGCACTACCAGACTTTCAGAAACCGACTGGAGGGAATGCCGGTAAAGGTGGACTACCTGAGTAGGGCACGCTCCGCCAAGGAGACCAGGCAGTTGCTGGAAGACCTCAAGGAGGGCAGGACAGACATCGTAGTGGGGACGCACAAGCTGATTTCCAAGACTGTGAAATGGCATGACCTCGGTCTGCTCATCATCGACGAGGAACAGAAGTTCGGCGTCAGCACCAAGGAGAAGCTGCGCCAGCTGAAGGTGAATGTCGACACGCTGACGATGAGTGCCACACCTATTCCCCGCACTCTGCAGTTCTCGCTGATGGGTGCACGCGACATGAGCATCATGCGCACGCCGCCGCCCAACCGATACCCGATACAAACGGAGGTGGTGACCTTCAGCGGTGATACCATGGCAGATGCCATCAACTTCGAGATGAGCCGTAACGGACAGGCGTATGTCGTCGTCGACCGTATATCGAAGCTCATGGAGTTGAAACTGATGATAGAAAAGTACGTGCCCGACTGCCGCGTGGCGATAGGACACGGACAGATGAAGCCAGAGGAACTTGAGAAGGTCATTATGGGATTCATGAACTACGACTACGATGTGCTGCTCTCGACAACCATTGTGGAGAACGGTATCGACATATCGAACGCCAATACCATCATCATCATCAATGCCCATCACTTCGGTCTTAGCGACCTGCACCAAATGAGAGGCAGGGTGGGGCGTAGCAACAAGAAGGCTTTCTGTTATCTCGTGGCTCCGCCGAAGAGTACACTGACACTCGATGCTCGCCGCCGACTGGAGGCGTTGGAGACCTTCTGCGATCTGGGAAGCGGGTTCAACCTCGCCATGCAGGACCTCGACATTCGCGGTGCTGGAAACCTGCTTGGCTCGGAGCAGAGCGGATTCATGGAAGACCTGGGGTATGAAACCTATCAGAAGATCTTGTCGCAGGCTGTCACCGAACTGAAGAATGAGGAGTTTGGCGACCTGTATCAGGAGGAGATGGACGAGGGACAGCAGCTCACGGGTGACGACTTCGTGGATGACTGTTCTATTGAGAGCGACTTAGAGATGTATTTCCCCGATACCTATGTGCCGGGAAGCAGCGAGCGAATGTTGCTCTACAGGGAACTGGACCGCATAGAGAATGACGACGACCTGGCTGCTTACCGAAAGCGAATCATCGACCGCTTTGGACCTGTGCCCCGTGAGGGTGAGGAACTGATGCACGTGGTGAGCTTGCGACGCCTCGGCAAACGCTTGGGCTGCGAGAAGATCATGCTCAAACAGGGTACTATGCAAATGCAGTTTGTAAGCAACGTGCAGAGTCCGTTCTATCGCAGCACGATGTTCTCGAAGGTTCTCAACTATGCCACTTGCCACGTACAGCAATGTGCGTTGAAAGAGAAGAACAACAAGCGATTCCTTCGTATCGCCCGCATCACGAGTGTGGAACAGGCTGTGGGAATTCTGAAGGAAATACAAAAGTAAAATCAAGAATACAAGAATAAGATAAAGTGTAAGACTAAGAATAACAATAACAATCACAATCAATATCAACTTAAAAATTATGAGACAGAAAAAGTTCATCCTACAGGAAAAAGACATTCCTACACAGTGGTACAACATTCAGGCAGAAATGCCTAACAAGCCATTGCCACCACTTAATCCGCAGACCCACAAGCCCATGACGGCTGAGGACTTGTCGCAAGTGTTCAACCTGGAGTGTGCCAAGCAGGAGCTCGATACAGAACATGCCTGGATTGACATCCCTGAGGACGTGCAGGAGAAGTACACCTTCTATCGTTCCACTCCGCTGGTGCGTGCCTACGGTCTGGAGGAGGCACTGGGTACTACTGCCCACATCTATTTCAAGAACGAGAGTGTCAATCCTTTAGGCTCTCATAAGATCAATTCGGCCTTGCCACAGTGCTACTACTGCAAGCAGGAGGGCGACACCAACGTCACCACAGAGACGGGTGCAGGACAGTGGGGCGCAGCCTTGTCGTATGCAGCCAAACTCTACGGACTGGAGGCGGCTGTGTATCAGGTGAAGATTACCATGCGTCAGAAACCTTATCGCTCCAGCATCATGCGTACCTTTGGCGCTACTGTGGAGGGTTCTCCATCAATGAGTACACGTGCCGGAAAGAACATCATTACACGCGACCCTCATCATCCTGGTTCACTCGGTACTGCTATCAGCGAGGCTGTCGAACTGGCTACTACCACTCCGGGCTGTAAGTACACACTGGGTTCGGTGCTCAACCATGTGGCTCTGCATCAGACGATCATTGGACTGGAGGCAGAAAAGCAGATGCAGATGGCTGGCGAATATCCCGATCAGGTGATTGCTTGCTTCGGTGGCGGAAGCAATTTCGGCGGACTGGCTTTCCCATTCATGCGTCATAATCTGAGCGGAGAGAAGAACACTGAGTTTATCGCAGCCGAGCCAGAGAGCTGTCCTAAGCTGACAAGGGGTAAGTTCGAATACGACTTCGGCGATGAGGCTGGCTACACTCCGCTGCTGCCGATGTTCACCTTAGGTCATGACTTCAAGCCTGCCAACATTCATGCTGGCGGTCTGCGTTATCATGGTGCCGGTATGATCATCTCGCAGTTGCTCAAGGACGGTTATCTGCACGGTGTGGACATTCCACAGTTGGAGTCGTTCCAGGCTGGTATGCTCTTTGCCCGTACCGAGGGAATCATTCCTGCTCCAGAGAGCTGTCATGCTATAGCTGCAACCATTCGCGAAGCGCTCAAGGCTAAGGAGAAGGGCGAGAAGAAGGTTATTCTCTTCTGTCTTTCAGGACATGGTCTTATTGATATGCCTTCATACGACAGCTATATCAATGGTGACTTGCAAAACTATTCTGTCAGCGATGAAGAAATAGGAAAATTCCTCAAGGATGTGCCACAGGTAGAGATGTAGGCCAAGGCGTAAGTGTGCTTATGCTGATTTTTCAATATATATATGTGAGAGAAGGCGCAACTTCATCAGGCAATGATGCGCCTTCTCTTTCTGCTTCTAATAACTTGTTATAACTTGAAATTTTGAATCATTAGACTTATATTTATGTTTAGTAAAGAAAAAATACTGTTATTGCTGCTCGTTGTGATGTGCAACTTGGGCAGTCTGTCTGCTGTCCATGCCGCAACAGATCCAACCATGACGTCAGCTTTGAAACCATCGGGGACTTTACCCGTCATGTATGTTAACACTCAGGATGCACAGCCTATCACTTCCAAAGAAACTTATGTGTCAGCCACGGCCTATATTGATGCCTTGGGATTGGAGGGGTATGAGAATATGGCTTCTGCAGATAAACCAGAAACCTTGATAATTAAAGGACGTGGTAACTGGACGTGGAAAGGGTTTGATAAGAAACCTTATCGCTTGAAGTTTGATAGTAAGGTGAACCCTGTGGGTATGGTGAAGAGCAAGCACTTCTTGCTCATGGCTGGTGCCGATGATGATTTGGGTTTTCTCCGCAATCTGGTAGGCTATGAATTGAGCCGTCGTGTGGGCTTGCCTTATACCACAGATTCACAACCTGTTGAATTGGTGCTCAATGGAAAATATCAGGGCTTGTATTTCGTAACCGAAAAGATACGTGTTGATAAAAAACGAGTTAACATCGTAGAGCAGGCTGACAAGGCGACTGATCCTGAGGCTATCACGGGCGGATGGCTCGTGGAGATAGACAATTATGATACAGATCCTCATATCAATGTGAAGTTGGGCAGCCAGAACATGGTGCTTACTTATCATACCCCAGAGGCGCTCTCCGCAGAGCAAGAGAACTATTTGCAGACACAGTGGAATGCCATCGCCAAGGCTATCTGTAGCAATAATGAAAACGATACGGAATGGGAAAAGTATGTAGACATCGAGTCTTTGGCAAAGGTGTATATCGTGCGTGAGCTGTTGCAAGATGAGGAGGGATTTCATGGCAGTTGCTATCTCTACAAGCAAAAAGGTGCAGATACCAAGTGGACTTTTGGCCCTGTATGGGACTTTGGTAATGCTTATAATGAAACCAATTTCCGTCATTTTATCTTCCAGGGAGATAAGTTTGAGCAGTTTATCATTGATCGTGCCTGGAATTTTAAGCACTTCCGCGACAAGGTGAAGGAGGTATGGCAGGAGTTTTATGCCAATCAATATGCAGAGATGAACGCTTATATTGATGGTGTGGCGGCAAAGATTTCCGATGCTGCAGCTAACGACTATCTATGTTGGAAGAATAGCAGCAATGTCGCCAAGAACCAAGATGAACTGGCCAAGGCTGCCGTTTTTAAGAACTATATGCGCCAAAAGGCCACATGGCTAGTTGAGCAATGGGGTGGTGGCGAGGCTCCTTCTGACAAGATGAACATCTATGTGACTTGCGACGAGGATCGTGTGCCTTACCTCTTTGCTTGGGGTGAAGGAAACAACGGAGGATGGCCAGGCAATCAACTGACCGATACCAGGATGATAGGTGGCAAACTCTTCTATCATATTTCTTTGCCTTATGGAACCAATATCATCTTCAGCTATGGTGATCAGGAAACGCAGACGGAGGATATATTGAATGTGTCTCGCGACACCTATTATCGCTTCTATCAAGCTCCAAAGAGTGAGCATAAGGAGAAGAAAAATGGCCGTTTCGAAGATATCACACAGAAAGTGCTCACAGGCATCAGTGCAATAGTTACGTCAAAGCCGCAGCCCGCGAAAGCTGCGATATACAATATGAACGGACAGCGTGTGGATGATAGCTATCATGGTCTTGTCATCTGCAATGGTAGGAAATATATATCCAAATGAGGTCTGTAAATTCTGTGGTGTGATTCTTCTGTATTGACAGCCATGTGGCAAGAGATGTGTAAATAGAAAAGCCAAATGTTTCATGCAAGTAAAACATTTGGCTTTTTTGATGTTTGAGGGATAGATTCCTACAAACGATGATGGCGATATCAGAAAGTAGCGATATTGCACATATTCGTTGATTCTTATGAATTCAGAAGTTCCTCTATTTGCTTGGCGATATTCTCAAACTTCTCGGTAGGCTCAAAGCGGGCAACAACCTGACCTTTCTTGTTGATGAGGAACTTGGTGAAGTTCCACTTGATGTCGGCACTCTCCTTGTAGTTGGGGTCGGCCTCGCTCAGCATCTTGTCGAGGACAGGGTAGAGAGGGTGTGACTCGTCCCAGCCAGCGAAACCTTTCACCTCCTTGAGGAACTTGTAAAGAGGAGCGGCGTCATCACCGTTTACCTTTATCTTCTTGAAGCGTGAAAACTCTGTGCCGTAAGTAAGCTTGCAGAATTGATGAATACTCTCGTCGGTACCGGGTGCCTGCTGACCAAACTGGTTGCAAGGGAAATCGAGGATTTCAAAACCTTGTGAGTGATATTTCTCATAGAGATTTTCCAGTTCTTCATACTGTGGGGTGAAGCCACACTTCGTGGCTGTGTTGACGATGAGCAGCACCTCGTTGGCATACTCCTTGAGGGAAACGTCCTTTCCCTTTCTGTCCTTGACAGAGAATTCGTAAACGGTTCTCATTTTCTTTATGTATCTTTTTATAGTTTTAATCTCAGTTATCGTATCTTTAACGAGTGCAAAGATACGATTTTTCTTTCATATGTGTCTATAGTTACTGATATTTTTTTATAAAAAAATCCGGGAATTTCACAATCCCCGGATCACTTTGAATATTCCTTTCGTTGTTGAAGGAAAGGAGTATTCAAGAATTAAACTATCATTTAACTTTTCTAAGAACTGGTGCAAAGGTACTGCTTTCGTACAGAATCAAGGTGTAAATTCTCTTTTTTTTCGTGCACCAGGTATAAAAAAGTGTTATTACTTTGAATTTTCTCTATATTCGCTTGGAATGATACCCATTTCCTTTTTGAATACCTTCGAGAAATACTTAGGATCGCTGAAGCCCAAAGAGTAGGCGATGCTGCTAAGTGTTTCGTCGGTATTGCAGAGCAACTCGGTGGCACGCATGATGCGGATGTGGCGTACGAAGTCGATAGGCTTCATGCCCACAGCATTCTTGATCTTGCCGTAGAGCACGCTGCGGCTCATACCCATGGCTACGGCGATGTCATCGATTTTGAGGTCGGGATTGCTCATGTTCTCATTGATGAACTGTACGATCTTCTCGGTCAGAGCGTCCTCTTCCGTCATGCGCTTATTAGTAGCCGGGCTTCTGTTGTCGCCCTGTCCGGATGCTGTCTGTGGATATTCGTGCGTGATATGGAATTCGGCACCCTCGGCTCGTTGTATCTGTTTTAGCATGTCTTGCTGCAGGGCATGACGCTGATTGATGACAGCCTCGATGCGTCCCTTGAGGTAGGTGGCCGAGAACGGCTTGGTGAGATAACCGTCCACACCTTCCTCGAAGCCTCGCAGGTGGTCTTCCACACTGGCTTTAGCCGACAGTACGATGATAGGAATATGGGCGGTGTTGGTGTCCTGCTTGATGTAGTGTACCATCGTGAAACCGTCCATCACAGGCATGGTGACGTCGGTAAGGATGAAGTCGGGCATCTTGTTTCTTGCCATTACCAAGCCTTCCTTGCCGTTTTCGGCAAGCAGTACATTATAGTCTGTCTTGAGGATGGTGAAGAGGAACTGGCGCAGGTCGGGGTTGTCTTCAACGACGAGGATGGTGATGTCCTTTTCCGCCTGTTCTGTTTTGTCATCCTCTTCTGTCTCTTCTACTTCCTGGAGATAGCCTTTGGCTGTCTCGTCGCTGATGCTGCCGTTGTTCTCGCTTGACACGAATGCCTGATCGCTTCCTTCGTCAAGATAGAAGTCGCTTCCGTTGTCAAACTTCAGCATCTTGTTGAGCATATTGAGCATCTCCTTGGCATTGCGCTGAACCATCTGCAGCAGGCTGCGGCTCTCGGTAGAGAGGTTGTCCTCCTTCTCTAACACCTCGTCTATCGGACCTCCGATGAGCGTGAGTGGAGTGCGAAGCTTGTGTGAAGCCTTGCTGAAGAACCTGTTCTTCATCTCGTTCATCTCGTGGTTGATGCGTTCCTTCTGCTGCTTGTTGTATGTGATGAAACACAAAGCCGTAACACCGGCAATGATGAGGATGATGAGCAGCTTGCCCCAGATGCTTTCCCAGAACGTCGGTTGCACGTCGAGTTCCAGCGAAGCCACGTGTTTGCTCCATTTGCCATGCGTATTGGTGGCGATGACCTTGAGTACATAGTTGCCATGCGAGATTCGGTTGAAGCCGATGCGGTTCTGTCCTCGAAGGTCGATCCATACGCCTTCGGGGGTATTTCCGTCGATGCGGTATTTATAGAACTGCTGGTACTTGCGTGTATAGTCGAGTGCGGCAAAGCTGATGGACAGGTTGCGTTTGTTGGCTGGGATGACTATCTTCTTCTGGTGCAGGATAGGTATGTTCTCGTTGCTTCCGTTGTAGTGCAGCTCAGTGAAGATAATGCGGGGCTGATAGTCGGTCTGCTTCAGTCTCGCGGGGTTGAACGTCAGGCTGCCCGTAGCAGTGCCCACTGTGATGTTGTCGGTTACAGGGTCGTGAATGGGGCGTGCCTCCGAGAAGGTCATGTTGAGGTCGAAGTCGTTGGGACCGAAGACGGTCAGCTTCCTTGTCTTGGGGTTGTATTTATCGACACTCGACTCCCTGATGAGCCAGATGTTGCCACTGTTGTCCTCTATCATGCTCTGCACATTTCCCTCGTTGGTATTGATGAAATTGCAGAATCTCACCTTCAGATTGTCCAGCAGCAGGTTTTCGCTTGTTATCTTGTCGAGGGTTCCTCCGATGCTCGATACAAAGGTGTCGCCGTTGGAACGCACCAGGATGTAGTTGATGTCTGATGCGGTGAGCGATGTAGTGTCGTTCTCCCTGTAGGAAGTGGTGTGGAATTGTATGTTTTTGGAAGGGTGCTTTTCTTCCTTGAAGGTGACGAGGCCGCCTGTGGTTCCGATGAGCATTTCGCCACTGGCGGTACAGGTGATTCTACGTACTTTACTGTAATATTCCTTTGGCCATTTCAGTCCGTTACGAGAAGTAAGGAATGTGATGTTGCCCTGTGGGTCTTCACGCATAAGTGCCAAGCCTCCTCCGTATGTGGCTACCCAGATGTTGCCCTGTCGGTCGCTCACCACATCATAGATGCTGTCGCCCGGGAGGGAATTTCTGTCGGATGCATTGTAGCGGAAATGGCGCATGGTGTTTCGGTCATACAGATACAGTCCGTCGCCGTCTGTGCCTATCCACATTCTATCCTTCATGTCTTGATAGATGGCATAAATACCTGAGCGTGAGAAGGGTGTCTGCTTCTGGCTGATCTGTCCGTTGGACTGCAGATAACCAATCTTTTTGAAGTGGCTGTCGCTGATCTTGAGGTGTCCCGACTTGAAACCATCCCAGTGGAATCCGTTGTTAGTGTAAGCCATGGCTCTTACTTCCGACTCTCCTTCTTCGAGCTTGGTCATGCTGTAGTTGTGGAACTTGAAGTTCACCTGCGTCAGGTCGTGTATGCCTATTAGCCAGAGTATGCCTTGATCTGAAACGATATATTTCGAGATATAAGGTACATAGAAGTTGCCTGACGAGTTGCTTTTCAGCATATAGGGAACGAGCTTTCCCGTCTTGCGGTCGTAGTAGCTGAAGGTGCCATAGTTGGGAATAGTCCACAGCGTGCCGTGCTCGTCTTCCATGATAAAGAAGCTGTTGCTTGTGGTACGGTCGGCTGGCGTTGGAGTGTCGGCATAGAGCCATCGGGCGGTCATCGTCTGAGGATTGATTACCGTCACGCCTTGTCCTTCGGTAAAGACCCATACCATGTTGTGCCCGTCTACGTAGGCTTTCTTCACTTCTGCTACGGGCTGATTGGGGTTCTGCACACTGATGACATCGGTCTTGAATGTGCGTGGATTGTACACTACGAGTCCTATGTTGGTAGCGATAATCAACTGATAACCAGTATTCTTCAGCTCGTTGATGCGAGTGACGCCTGCTGGCATGGGAATCCAGGAGAGATGGTTCTGCTTGTCGTAGACAGCCACCTTGCCATCAGTCGTGGCGAGGAAGATGGTGTTGCCCACTTCTCTGAACCACTTGAAGGGCGTAGAGGTATGGAAGTTCTTGCCGTAGATGAATGTTCCCTTGTCGGTGAGAATCCATTCACGGCCTCGCTTGTCTTGCTTGATAAACCATACGTTGCCGCTTCGCAGTCCTTTTTCTCCCACCTTGATGAGCTCGGGCTTCATGCTCTCTATGTCGTCGCCCTGACTTACACGAATCAGGAAGTTCTGCTTGTGAGTCGTAATCCAGGTATGTCCATTGGCGAGTGGATATATCTCGCTCGACTCCAAATGGATGCCGAAACGCTTGCAGAGCATCGTGCCAACCTTGATAAACTGGCATTGCTCTGTATCGAAGATGTATAGCTTGCGGTCGAAGGTGACTACCCACACATTGTTGTCTGGGCTTGGGAAGATGGAGAGTATGCGGTTGGTACTCATGATGTCGATGTCGTCGGGCTCGTCACGGAATGTCTTGAAATGATAGCCGTCGTAATAGGACAGACCATTCCAGGTGCCAAACCACATCATATTGTCGTAGCCTTGTGCCAAATCGGAAATGGAGTTGGCTGCAAGTCCATCGAGGATTGAAAACTTTCTGACATCGCAATAGGGTTCTGCTGATGAAAAGATTGTTATAAATGATAGTATAATTAAAAAATGTAAGCGTTTCATGCTTTTTTTGATAAAGTTTGGTACAAAGTTAGGCATTAAACTTGACATTTCCAAACATTTTAGGGAAAATCCGCTTTTTAATAGGGATTTTTCCGAAAAATTACGCTAAAATCTGCTGAATAGCTTAAAATGAGCGATTTATGAGTGTTTCACCTCAATGGAGGTAATGATTTAGCAACGGTTCTAATTTCTGCAATATGCATACGTTTGCTTGTCAAACAACTCTTGTCGGTTGCAAAAGTACAACAAAAACTTCGGCTCGCAAAAATATAGTTTATCTTTTATGATTTATTTTCAGTTATGATTAGATAATTTCAACTGAGTTTAAGAGAAAAATGAGAGCAAATGTTAATGCTTAAATACAAAAAAGGGTACGATTGCTCGTACCCCTATATAAAAATATTGTCTCACAATGATGCTTGCCACCCATTATTCTACAGCAACTTTCTTCACGCTACCATCGCTATACTTCACGATATTCAATCCCTTGGTTGGACCTACCAATCGCTGACCATTTAGATAATAGCGAGATACCTCCTCAACGTCGGTAGAGGTTGTAACCTTATCAATGCCCGCTGCATCGAATTCTACTATCTTATCGAAATAGCCAAAACTTGACCAAAAATAAGCATCACCAGTTCCTTTTGGTACATAAACCGTACAATTCTTTGCGTCACATCCAAGAAATAGATTTGACCCCGTCTCTGGTAATTTTTCCATATATGCATAAATGGATGTTAATCCACTGCAATCATTAAAAGCAAAGCCGCCTATCGAAGTAACACTGGAAGGGATGGTCAAGCTAATCAATCCATAGCAGCAGAAAAAAGCAGAAGTACCTATCGAAGTAACACCGGAAGGGATGGTAAAGTTAGTCAACCCTCTGCAATTCAGAAAAGCATGCTCGCCTATCTCAGTAACACTGGAAGGGAGGGTCAAGCTTGTCAATCCAATGCAATTAAACAAAGCATAACAGCCTATCTTAGTAACACTGGAAGGGAGGGTCAAGCTTGTCAAACCACTGCAACCATTAAAAACATAATCGCCCAACTTATCATTAGAGGTACAAATGAAGCCATCATCGCGGTCCGAATAATAAGCAGATCCACCTTCTACAATTTTAGCATCAGACAAGTCTAATATAGATAGTTTTCCGTCGGTTTCTTTTCCATCATAATCACAACCAGCCATCTCACGGATAAATTTCAAATCCGTGCCATTAATTTTACCAACAATCTTCAGATTGGTAATCAGATTCTTCTGGCTTTCACTAATCTTATCAGGTAAAGTACCAGCCTCATCCAGCTCGAGTTTTATTTGTCTGGTAATCAAGCCATCATCTGCAGCCAGAATTGCCGTGCTCCCAAGCAACATAAATATCACTGTTAAAAACAGACTTTTAAAAGTAAATGTTCTCATATTCATTTTAGTTATTTTATTCCTCAGCACTATAGTTTATTATACTTTTGATATCCTGAGCAACAAAAGCGGCCCAGGGTCTTGCCATGTCGAAAAATTCAACGTATCTTCGTGTTGCAAAAAGAAACAAAAAATCCAACGATAGACATGGCAAAGTTACAAATAAAATCTGAGAAACCACTTCTTTTGGAGGATTTTTTTCGGGGTCGTGGAGCAAATCCGCTGACACTGACACTGACAGTCCAAAATTCCGCAACCCTACTATTGAGGGAAAAAGGGTGAAAGAGAAAGTTTATATTTATATATATATAAATATAAAAATATATTATTAACATTTCTTTACTTTTCTACTCCTTCACAGGAGAAAAGAAAGAGGGGTGCGGAAAATCGGACTGTCAGTGTCAGTGTCAGCAAGGGGTGTCACATTAAAGCGAGGTCGTGAGAAACTATGACTTCGGAAGAAGAAAACTAAATTTGCGCGCGCCGAAAGCTATGGATTTCCGTAGGATAAACTTACTGAACGCATTTTTGCTGAAAATCGCCAGTTTACGCATACCGAAATTTGGTCAGTCCAAGAAAAGGTGGTAACTTTGCATCAGAGATAGAAACACCGAAAAACATTAACCATTAAAACACATTACAACTATGGCAAACAACACAAAAGGAACATTGAAGTATCGCAAGGTAAAGCGCATTCCACCCCTGGGTGAAAACGCTGGTAAGGAAAAGTGGTACGCCACGGTGGTAACCGACCGAGAGTTGTCGTTCGAAGACTTCGTCAACCACATCTCCGACCACGGCTCGCCCTACTCACGAGGCTGTATCAACGGTGTGCTCACCGATGCTCTCGACTGCCTGCAGGAGCTCATCCTCGACGGCAAGAGCGTACGACTCGGCGACCTGGGACTCTTCTCCATCGGCATGGCTTCGAAGGCCGAAGAGACTGCCAAGGACGTGAGCGCTCAGAGCATCAAGAAGGTGCACCTCATCGTGCGCAACACCCGCACCTGGAGCAACTCGGAGCTCAGCAAGAAATGCAAGCTCAAGGAGTACGACGCCTTCGGCACTGACGGCACTCAGACCAACTCGCCCGGCTCTGGCGACAACGGAGGCGCAGGCGGCTCCGGCACCACTGGCGGCACCACCCCCGGAGGCACAGGCAATCCAGGAGGCTCTGAAAGCACCGGAGGCGGCGACGGAGAATAGGCATCCTGGCTCCTGAGCAACGCCAAGGGGAGTTGCCCGAAAACTCCCCTATCGAGAATCATTCACCGAAACACAGAACCCTTAAACATCTATCACTATGAAAAAGGACACTTGGAAAACCCTCATTCAGATCGCCATCAGCATCCTCACGGCTATTGCCACCACGCTCGGCATCACCAGCTGCACCCTGGCATAGGCCTTCCGCCACGCCTGGCTGGCATCTCTGAACGCCCCTCTCATCCTCTCTTCGCCCAAAGCCCGCGAGCCCCTCACAGCAGGGAGCCGCGGGTTTTTCGCTTTGGCATACTGAAAAAAAGAGGAAAACATTCGACCTGTACGGATGGAATTACGCAGCACGCCCTGAAAGGGCAGAAGCTCTTAGCCCAGGGCAACGCCCTGGGT
>OHZM01000297.1_pt1 | contig 15953 bp, 9 predicted proteins | sample 1580481 | NCBI WGS metagenome assembly OHZM01 (sample SAMEA3882506, study PRJEB24775) | human gut metagenome | biome: human-associated habitat; feature: intestine environment; material: feces | place: Netherlands | collected 2009/2010 | reverse complement strand
CTTCCATCACGGCTTCCGGCTCGGCAAACTCGTTGTAGAGTCCGATGAAGCTCTCACGGTCGGTATCGTAGCCCTGAATCTCGGTATTCACGGTGTAGAAAGCATAATGGTTGCGGCGCTCACGGTACTCCGTCTTGTGATAGAGGGTAGATTCTTCTACCTCCACTTCGCCCGTAGAGAAGTTGCGCTGGAAGTTCTCCATATCGGTAGCGGCATTCCAAAGGCACCATTCCGCAAAGGAGAACACCTTGAGAGTCTTTACTTCCTTAGTCTGATTCTTCAGCGTCATCTTCTGGACTTCAGCCCAGGTGTGGAGTGGAACGAAGAAGAGGACGCTTGCCTCTACGCCGTTCTTGCTGCCCGTGATGCGGGTATAGTTCATGCCGTGGCGGCACTCATAGCTGTCGAGTGGCGTCTTGCATGGTTTCCAGCCTGGATTCCAGACGGTATCGCCATCCTTGATGTAGAAGTATCGCCCACCGTTATCCATAGGTACCCCGTTGTAGCGATAGCGGGTGAGACGACGGAACTTGGCATCCTTATAGAAAGAATACCCACCTGCTGTGTTGGAGATAAGCGAGAAGAAATCCTCGTTACCCAAATAGTTGATCCAAGGCCATGGGGTCTTTGGGTCAGTAATCACGTACTCGCGATTGGCGTCATCAAAATGACCATACTTTTTCTCTGCCATTGTTTTTTTAATGTTTATTTTTAGAATTTTTGCATGAATTTGGTGCAAAGATAATAAAAAGTTTCAGTTTATAGGTTAGAAAACAGATATTTTTTGTATTTTTGCATTGAAAAGTTAGATGTTTAACAATTTGCGATTAACATAACATACAATTGGCTTATGAAAAGAAACATTATAACACTCCTCATAACCGTGTTTGCCATGCTGCAAGCAACGGCTCAAACCTACGACAACTTGTGGAAGCAAGCTGATATCATCGCTCAGAAGGATCAGCCTAAGAGTGAGATAGGGGTGATGAAGAAAATCATCTCCAAGGCTACGGCGGCGAAAGACTACGGCCAGCTGCTGGCGGCTGAGATAAGGCAGGCGATACTCTGGAGAGAGATTTCGCCCGATTCGCTGACACCGAACGTGAAGCGGATGGAAACGGAAGCACTGAAAGCGAAAGACCCCGTGCTGAAGGCTGTGAGATATGCCGTGCTCGGCAAGGTGTATAGGGAGGTGAATGGAAAGAAGAGCGAGGAGTTCTTCAAGAAAGCCCTGGAGCAGCCTGAACTTCTTGCCAGGAATGCTTCTACCGGGTATGTGCCGCTGACGCTGAAGGGTGTGGATGGCAGTTCCTTCAACAACGATTTGCTGCATCTCATCGGTTTCGAGGCTGACAGCAAGGAGGCGTATCTGCTGATGTACACCTATTATAATAAGGTGGAAAATCGGGGTGCAGCCTGTCTCTGTGCCTACAAACTCATCGAGAAATACCGCCAGGATGACGTAAGAGAGGTCAGAAAGTCGAAGTATCTGAATACCATCGACTCGCTCATCCACGTCTATCAGGATATTCCGGAGGCAGGCGAACTTGCCGTGGAGCATTTCCGCTTCATGGAAGGTGCCACCGATGCCAAACCGCAGGATAAGCTCAACTATATCAACTATGCACTGAATAGATGGGGTGGATGGTCGAGAATGAATGTGCTGAGAAATGCGCAGAAGCGACTCACCGAACCGATGTTCCAGGTGCAGGATATGCCATTTGTGCTTCGCCCTTCGGAAAAGAAGTGGGTGCATCTGAATGTGCGCAATCTCCAGAATCTGAACATTCGGCTTTCCCGTCTCAATATCACAGCGGATAATGAATATGATGCTCAGGATGAGGCTACCTATAAGATGCTGCTGAAGAAGACTACGAAGCTGCATCAGAAGGATTTCAGCCGCAACTACTATGGTCGCCCGGATTACGAAGAGGTAAAGGATTCCTTCGAAATAGGAGGCAATCTGCCATTAGGCGCCTATCTGATGGAGGTGACTTCGGATAATACCGGCATCGCTCCGCAGCGAGAACTCTTCTATGTCAGCAATCTGGCGGTGATGATCCAGCAGTTGCCTGATGACAGGCATCGCTATGTGGTGGTGAATGCTACCGACGGTCAACCTGTTCCAGGTGCGAAGATTGTGCTCTATGACAGAAACTATGACGACAAGACGGGCAAGTTCAAGAGACTCATTCATGCCCGAATGACGACAGATGCTCAGGGCGAGGCTTACTTCAAGAATGTGGATGGAAAGGTATTGATCTACACATCTGCAGATAAGTTTGCGCCTGCCAAGGATATCTTCCTCTCACGTGCCCGCTATTATGAGAAGAAGGATGATGAGGTGAAATATCAGTTGTTTACCGACCGTACCATCTATCGCCCGGGCCAGAAGGTGCATGCCACTTCCGTTTCCTATATCGTGAAGAAAGGCTTGGATGCCAGTGTGCCGGGAAAGAGCATGGAACTGAAGTTTATCCTGAGGGATGCCAACTGGAAGCAGGTGGCTGAGCAGAAGGCTACGACCGATGAATACGGTACGGCATCTGTAGATTTCGAATTGCCGAAGGAGGGACCGACGGGACTGTATTCCATCTCCGTGAATGGTACAGCAAGCGAATATTTCAGAGTTGAGGAATACAAGCGTCCAACCTTCGAGATTACCTTCCCGAAGGTGAACGAGAAATATAACTGGGGCGACACCGTAGTGGTGAAGGCTTCGGCAAAGACCTACGCCGGTGTACCAGTGCAGGGCGCCAAAGTGGAGTATCAGGTGACCCGCAGAAACCAGCTCTGGTGGTGGGGCGCAGGCTCTGCCGGACAGTTGGTGAAGACTGACAGTTGCGTGACTCGTGAGGACGGAACCTTCGACGTGGAGATTCCGCTGGAGGCTTCCTTGTCAGGAAAAGACGAGGCTGATATGAGCGATTTCATGCGCATCGCCCGTTTCTTCAACTTCGAGGTCTCAGCCATCGTTACCGACATCAGCGGTGAGAGCCACGAGGGTGTGATGAGTCTGCCTCTGGGCACCAAGCCAACCATCCTCACGGTGAATCTTCCTAAGCGTATCGAGGCAGACAGTCTGAAGACGGTGACCTTTGCTTACCGCAATGCCAGCGGTATGGAGATATCCAGCAACCTGAAGTACCGCATCGACAAGGGCGAATGGAAGGATGCCGAGGCGAATGCGCCGATTTCTATGGCTGTATTGCCATCAGGTGTGCATGAGATGGAGGCAATCTGCGGACAAGACACCCTGCAGCAGAAGTTCACCCTCTTCAGCATCAAGGATACCCATCCGATGGAGCCAACCACTGAATGGTATTATCAGACGGCGAAGACCTTCCCGCGTGATGGAAAACCGGTATATGTGCAGGTGGGTTCTTCTGAAAACGGAGCGCACATCGTTTATTCCATCATCGCTGGCAACAAACTGCTGGAGAAGGGTGCCTGGGAGTTGGGCGACAGCATCGTTACCCTGCCATTCACCTACAAGCCGGAATATGCTTCGGGTGTGGTGATTAATTATAGTTTCGTGAAGAACGGCGAATGCTATACCAGAAAAATCAGCATCGCCCGTCCTTTGCCGGAGAAGAAGTTGAACATCACCTGGAAGACTTTCCGCAACCGTCTCACTCCGGGACAGAAGGAGAAGTGGACCTTGCAGATTACGACTCCCGACGGCAAGCCAGCCAAGGCACAGCTGATGAGTGTGCTTTATGACAAGTCGCTCGACCAGTTGGCTGACCACACCTGGAAAATGTCGCTGGGATTCAGCCAGTGGTTGCCAGACTGCTATTGGAAGAGCAATCTGAAGTATTATGAGATGGGATTGTCGGGTACTTATCCTACCAAATATTACGATGAGAAGGAGTTGGAGGTGGATCAGTTTGATGGCAAATACTTTAGCTTTTCTGCTTATATGCAAGCGATGCAACTGAGCAGGTTGGAACGTTCTTATGGCGGAACTGTTGAGGCAGTTCGTATACAGAAAGACGAGCTGGTTCGAGATGAAGCGAAAGTCATGAGTATTCGCGGTTCTAAGATGGCTCGTGTCGGTGCTTCTGCTCCATCTGTCAACAAGGTTTTTGATGTAGTAGAGGAGATGCCGCAGTTTGCTGGCGGTTCAGGCTCAGACGCAGGACAGTTCCTCGACAAGGTTCAGATTCGTGAAAAACTGAACGAGACCGCCTTCTTCTATCCTGCCTTGGAGAGCGACAACCAGGGCAATGTGGCTATCAATTTCACCCTGCCGGAAAGCGTGACTACCTGGAAGTTCATGGGCTTGGCGCACGACAAGGAGATGAGAAACGGATGCCTGGTAGATGAGGCTGTGGCTCAGAAAACCGTGATGGTACAGCCTAACATGCCTCGCTTCCTGCGTGAAGGCGATAAGGCTACCATCGTGGTGAAACTCTTCAATACCTCAGATAAGAAGGTGAGCGGCAATGCCCGCATGCAGATTCTGGATGCCGAAACTCAGAAGGTGGTTTGGCAGAAGACTCAGGGCTATCGCATCGATGCCGAGGGTTCTGCTACGGTAGCCTTTGATGTTCAAGGTCTGAAAGAAGGTGTATATATTAATAAGGTGGTGGCAGCCGGCAATGGCTACAGCGATGGCGAGCAGCACTATCTGCCTGTCTTGGGCAATCGTGAACTCGTGGTGAATACCCTGCCTATCACCCTGCACCAGCCGGGCGAGCAGAGTTTCGACCTGAGCAGGCTTTTCCTGAACAAGGAGGGTAAGCAGGCGAAGGGAGCAGAGAATGCAAAGGTGACCGTGGAATATACCAACAATCCTAGTTGGCTGATGGTGAAGGCGCTGCCAGCTATCAGTAATCCGGATGAGGAGGACGCCATCTCGCTGATGTCTGCCATCTATGCCAATACCATCACCACCCATATCCAGAAGCATCTCTCGCTGGAAAAACAGCCAGAGCAGAATCTCTCTCAGGAAAATCATTCTCAGCAGAATCTCTCTTTAGAGACCGTCCGCTTACAGAATCAGGTGGAGAAACTGAAGAAGTTGCAGAATGCTGACGGTTCCTTCTCCTGGTGGAAGGGAATGAAGGGCAGCAGATACATGACAACGTCGGTAGCCGAAATGATGGTTCGTCTGAATGCTGTTGCCGGTATTCAGAAATCCACCGCCAAGATGCTGACTTCCGCCATCAATTATCTCTCCTGGCAGACAGCCCAGGAAGTAAGAGAAATGAAGAAGATGGAGGAGAAGAAGCACAAGGTGAGTCCTAGCGAGCAGGCGCTGCATTATCTCTACATCCTCTCGATGGATGGCAGAAAGATGAAGCTGAATCTGGAAGCAGACAAGAGTTATCTCCTGGAAAAAATGTCGAAGATGACCGGCGATTTCACCATCTATGGCAAGGCACGTGCTGCCGTGGTGCTCGCCAAGAACAGCCAGCAGAATGCCGATTACCGCGAAAAGGCAGGCGAATATCTGCAGAGCGTGAACGAATATGCCGTTTATCGCGAGGAGATGGGCCGTTACTACGATACCCGCAAGGCATTGTACAGCTGGAGAAACTATAAGATACCAACCCAGGTATCCGTGATAGAGGCGATGCAGATGCTGAAGCCGAACGACAAGCAGACCATCGAGGAACTGCAGCGCTGGCTCCTGATGTCGAAGCGTACCCAGTCTTGGGATACGCCGGTGAACACCGTGGATGCCGTCTATGCCTTTATGAAGGGCAATGAGAGCAACTGGAACAGAAAGGCTGAGAATGCCGTGCTGAAACTGGATGGCAAGCTGTTGCCAATGCCGCAGGATTCTACTACGCTGGGTTATGTCAAGACCGAAAAGGCGGGTAAGGCATCTACCCTGAGCATCAACAAGAAGAGCGATTATACCAGTTGGGGTGCCGTGTATGCAGAGTTCAAGCAGCCTATCAGCGAAATCGCATCTGCCGAATTGGGCATCAAGGTGCGCCGTGTCATCGTTCCTGCTGAATCGCAGGGCAGGGGCAAGGCTCAGGCAAAGGTGGGAGAGAAGGTGAAGGTAACACTTATCATCACTGCCGACCGTGACTACGATTTCGTGAAGATTGTGGACAAACGTGCCGCCTGTCTGGAGCCTGTCAATCAGCTGAGCGGTTACCAGTGGGGTATGGAATGTTATGTTTCTCCTAAGGATAATACAACAAATTTCTATTTTGATCGTTTATCTAAAGGTAAGCATTTCGTAGAAATGGAATATTATGTTGACCGAAAGGGCGATTACCAGTCGGGATCCTGCACGGCAGAGTGTACCTACAGTCCGGAGTTTGGTGGTCGTACGGAGGCATATAAGATGACAGTTAATAATTAATATAAGGATTGATAATTACGAATAGAATAGTATGAAACGAATGAATATATTGATGCTTTCATCGCTGTTGGCGGTGTCTGCGTCGGCACAGAAGATAAGTACTCAGAACGAGATCGTGGATTGTGGACAGGTAGTATTCCGCAAGCCGGTAACCGCTGAGTTCCTGATGAAGAATGAGGGCAGCAGACCGCTGATCATCCATCAGGTGTATAAGAGTTGCGGATGTACAGTAGTGGTGTATCCGAAGAACAGTGTGGCTCCTGGCGACAGCTTCTTGGTCAAGGCGGTGTATGATGCGAAGCAGATGGGTACCTTCCACAAGCAGATATGCCTCTATAGCAATGCATCGGAGGAACCTTTTATCCTCTCTATGCGTGGTAGGGTAGTGAGCAATGTGGTAGATTTCGCAGGTCCATATAATGAACTGCTTGGCGAACTCAAGTCGGATGCCCAGGAGGTGGAGTTTGATGACGTAAACCGTGGCGACCGTCCGGTACAGCGCATCCATATCTTCAATCCTACAGAGGAGATGATGGAGCCTGTGGTCATGCATCTTCCTAACTATCTCCAGGCGACGGTTTCGCCATCCAGGGTGGCTCCTCACCGTTCTGCAGAGATTACCTTCGTGCTGGATTCGAAGAAGCTGCGTGATTTCGGCTTGAATCAGACTTCTGTTTATCTGGGTGAGCGTCCTGGCGACAAGATTGCTCCAGAGAAGGAAATCGTGGTTTCTGCCGTTCTCCTGCCAAGTTTCGACAAGTTGACTGCCGAGCAGAAGGAACTGGCTCCGAAGGTGGAACTCTCTACTACCGATTTGAATCTGGGAAGCTTCAACGGCAAGAAGAAGCGGAAGGGAGAAATCCTGGTTAGCAACCAGGGTAAGTCGGTTTTGGATATCCGAAGCATGCAGATGTTTACCATGGGCTTGCAGGTACAGTTGAAGAAGAGCAAGATTCAGCCGGGAGAGACCGTGAAGATGAAGGTGACAGCCGTGGCTGCCGATCTGAAGAAGTCGCGTGCCAAGCATCCTCGTATTCTCATGATTACCAATGATCCGGAGAATGCCAAAGTTGTAATTAGAATAAATGTAAAGTAATGCAGATAGAAATAGATCATGGTAGTGGTTTCTGCTTCGGCGTAACCACTGCCATCAAGAAAGCTGAAGAAGAGTTGGAAAAGGGCAGTACACTCTACTGCCTGGGTGATATCGTGCATAATGGCATGGAGGTGGAGCGCCTGCATGAGGCGGGACTGATCACCATCGACCATGAGGAGATGAAGGAGCTTCACGGTGTGAAGGTGCTGCTTCGTGCCCATGGTGAACCGCCTGAGACTTATGCGCTGGCAGAGAAGAACAATATTGAGATTATTGATGCCACCTGTCCGGTAGTACTCCAGTTGCAGCGCCGCATCAAGAAGCAGTATGTGAGCAATCCGGAGGCGCAGATTGTCATCTTCGGAAAGAAGGGACATGCCGAGGTGCTGGGACTGGTAGGACAGACCGAGAGTCATGCCCTCGTGGTAGAGAAGTTTGAGGATGTAGAGCATCTGAAGGAAGTAGGTAAGTTGGATTTCAACCGTGATATCTATCTCTATTCCCAGACCACCAAGAGTCTGGATGAGTTCCATCGCATCATCGAGTATTGTCAGGAGCATATCGTAGAGGGCGCAACCTTCAAGAGCTTTGATACCATCTGCCGCCAGGTGGCTAACAGAATGCCAAATATCGCATCCTTTGCCAGCAAGCATGATGTCATCCTCTTTGTCAGTGGCAGAAAGAGCAGCAATGGAAAGGTGCTCTTCAAGGAGTGCAAGAGTGTGAATGCCAACAGCTATCAGATAGAGAGTGCCGAAGAAATCAATATGGATTGGCTGAAGGGTGTGAATACCGTAGGCATTTGTGGTGCTACCAGTACTCCTAAATGGCTGATGGAAGAATGCAAGGAGAAAATCATCAAGGATACCTTATCATAAACATAAAACAGGTTATCTGATGATTCATCTCATCAAATAAAAACAGGTGATAAATCTTCTCACGAGGACTTATCACCTTCAAAAAACAGTAATTAACTCAAAATTTATAATCTATATCATTACTACCTTGTCATTATGTCTGCAAAGATAAATAAAACAACGTTTTTTTGCAAAGCCAATTCTTTAAAATGGCAGTTTCTTTATATTAAACTGAATTTTTAATATATTTTTGCAGTCATCTGCGGGCTTTCTACGACAAAGTAGCTTTTTGTTACTTTTCTGCGGCTTTTTGATACTGTTTCATCAACCATTCCTTCTGTTCCGGAATTGTCATCTCACTGTTGTCGAGTGTGATGGCATCATCAGCCTTGCGCAAAGGAGAGGTCTCACGGTGGGTGTCAATATAGTCACGCTCCTCTACGTTCTTCAGAATAGCCTCGAAGTCGGCAGGCATTCCTTTCTCCTTGAGTTCATCGAAACGGCGCTGTGCTCTTACCTGAGAGCTTGCCGTAACGAAGATCTTCAGTTCTGCGTTAGGGAAAACGGTGGTACCGATGTCACGGCCATCCATCACGATGCCCTTGTCTTCGCCCATCTTCTGCTGCTGGGCTACCAATGCCTCTCTTACGAATGGGATGGCTGCCACTGGACTTACGTGATTGGAAACCTCCAGCGAGCGGATCTCCTTTTCTACCAACTCACCATTGAGATAGCAGTCTGGGCGACCGGTTTCGGCGTTGAACTTGAAAGAGATGTGGATGTTTGGCATCTCAGCCTCTAACTCTGCTACCTTTACCTTGCCATCCTCATCGAAGAGCTGGTGGCGCAGGGCATAGAGCGTAACTGAGCGATACATGGCACCTGTATCTACATACACATATCCGATTTCCTTGGCAAGATCCTTTGCCATGGTACTCTTTCCACAAGAAGAGTAACCGTCAATTGCTATTGTAATCTTCTTCATATCTTTAAATCTGAAAAGTTTATCTGTTCTATAAATCTGTATTCTATAATCTGTAGTCGATATTCAGCAGCAGACTATTACTGCTGACATGGTATTTGCCGTAGGCGATGTTGAGATGGAAGCGCTCCAGATTGATACCCCCACCCAACGACCATCCGGCTCCATGGCTGCTGGTCTCATCTTCTCCGTTTACGATTTTCATTTCATCGTGGCGTCGGAAGTTATAGCCGGCTCCCACCCAGAGGCTTTCGCCCAACAGCAGATCGACACCTAATACCGCATGGTTTCTGATTCCCTTATCCCAATGGTTCAGGTTCACCAAGGTGGCTGAAATGCGGAAGGGGGTATTGATGAAGTGCTTGCTGACACCCACCTGTAGGTCTATCGGCATCTTCTCGTATTCTTCATCATAAGCCTTGAGCTGTCCACCTAGGTTTCTGGCTACTGCGGAAACCGACCATTCTTCTTCCGAATCGTAGTAGTTGAGTCCCAGATCCACTCCCATGGCGATGGAGTTGTAGTCACCGATATACGAGGTGATGAATTTGGCAGTGATACCACCCACGAGGCGTTCGCTGAGCAGGTAGGAGAAAGTACCCGCCAGACAGATATCCTTAGCCGAGAATTCACCCATCTGGATGTTGTTCTCATCGGTCTGCTTCATCTTGCCATAATCCACATACTGCGCCGATACCGCCCACGAAGCCTTCTCTCCGGCGATGCGGTTGAATGAAGCTGATGCCATATTCACCCCCTTCATATAGTTCATGTAGTTGAAGTTGAGGGTACGGTCGTTCACCGAAACCAGCAGGGCTGGGTTATGGAAAGCAAGTGCCGCATCATCTTCTATCAAGGTGATGTTATCGCCTCCCAAGGCTGCAGCATGGGCACTGACGGGGAGTCGGAGGAAGTTATACCCCGTCTGACTCTCTTGAGCCCCCATTTTTGTCGCGAAAAGCGTCAATATAATGGAAAAAACAACTTTTTTCATTTAAAATATCTAATTCTTTGGCAAAGATACGGCTTTTTTGAGAAATAAGACGTAAATTTGCAATGTTTTCGTAGAAAATAACGAAAGAGAATGTAAAATATTGCAGTTTGGACCCCAAAAACGGGTGAACAAGTCTGCAAATAGTAGATAATAGATATTGTGGAAATAAAGAAATCAGATCGTGCACAGTTGGAGGACAAGCGGGTAACCTTTTTCCTGCTGGGACTCCTTATTGCCTTTACGCTTCTTTTTGTAGGATTGCAGTATTCCAGAAATCCGCAGGGAGATGACGACTGGGCAGAGAACTTTGAAGATCTTTCGCAAGATATGGAAATGTCAACTCCGCCCGATCAGAAAGATATGGTGAGTGCGGAGGCTATGGCGAAGGCACCTGCCTCGCAGGCTATCACCCAGGAGGTGAAACCTACCGAGCAGCAAATGGTCAAGAAGACTCCGGAAAAGATCAGCACTACTACCAGCTCGCTGGTAATCGGTGATGGATCGGGTGTAGTAGAAGGGGCTGACGTGAAGGAGGCGGCTCCTGAGACGGCGGTGGATCCGGCAGATACACAGGCTGAGGCTCCTATCAAGTTTACCGTGGTGCAGAAAATTCCGGAGTTTCCGGGAGGCTGGTCGGCATTTATGCAATGGCTCACCAAGAACCTGAAGTATCCGCAGGTGGCACAGAACAACAAGGTACAAGGCACGGTGGTGGTAACCTTCATCGTGAACAAGGATGGAAGCATCGCCAATACCAAGGTAAGTACCTCGGTGGATGCTGCCCTTGATGCTGAAGCGCTCCGCGTGATGAAGATGATGCCCAAATGGAAACCGGGTATGGACAAGAACAAGGTGTGCCGTACCATGATTGCCATTCCGGTGGTATTCCAGTTATAAAAGATAAAATAACTGAATACTCAATTTCAAGACAGATTATAAATCAGATATTATAAATTAGAAATATGATAGATATGAAGACATCAGAAGAATTATTGGTAATGGTGAATGATTTCCTGGCAAATCTCCCATACAATCGTAAACCATTGTCGCTTTACGAACCGGTGAAGTACGTACTCTCTTTAGGTGGAAAGCGTATTCGCCCTGTTTTAATGCTCTTGGGATACAATCTCTTCAAGAATGATCCTGAGAAGATTCTGATGAATGCGATAGCTCTTGAGACTTATCACAACTATACTCTCTTGCACGACGACCTGATGGATAATGCTGACCTCCGTCGTGGTCATGAGACTGTACACAAGAAGTGGGATGCCAATACTGCTATCCTCTCTGGTGACAGTATGTTGGTGTTGGCTTACGAGAGAATGGCACAGTGCGACGATCAGCATCTTGCCAAGGTGATGAAGCTCTTTACTACTACAGCCCTTGAGATTGGAGAGGGACAGCAGTATGATATGGAGTTTGAGAACCGCAATGATGTGAAGGAAGAGGAGTATATCGAGATGATTCGCCTCAAGACCAGTGTGCTTCTGGCTTGTGCCCTGAAGATTGGTGCCATCCTGGCTGATGCTTCTGCTGAGGATGCTGACAATCTCTATAAGTTTGGCGAGCAGATCGGCTTGGCTTTCCAGCTGCAGGATGATTTCCTCGATGTATATGGTGATTCCAAGGTGTTTGGTAAGGCTATTGGTGGTGATATCACTTCCAACAAGAAGACTTTTATGCTCATCAATGCCTTCAACCATGCCAACGATGCCCAGCGTGCTGAACTCCAGAAATGGGTGGATGCCAAGGAATTCGACCGCAATGAGAAGGTGGCTGCTGTTACCCGTCTCTATAACGAGATCGGTATCGACAAGATGGCACAGGATAAGATTGCCTATTACTTCGAGCAGAGCAAGAAGTATCTTGATGCTGTGAATGTGCCTGCTGATCGCAAGGAGGAGTTGGCGAAGTATGCACAGAAAATGATGAAGCGCCAGTACTAATCATCAAGTTTAAAGTTCAATGTTCAAAGTAATAGATACGCATACTCATCTTGATGCAGAAGAGTTTGATGAGGATAGAGCGGAAGCTTTCGCTCGTGCCAGGGAAGCGGGGGTAGGCAAGGTGTTCTTGCCTGCCATCGACGTGAAGACCACGCACGCTGTCCTGGCATTGAGTCGGGAATATCCGGGTTATGCCTATCCGATGATCGGTTTGCATCCTGAAGAGGTGAAGGCAGACTGGAAGGATCAGCTGGCTGAACTTAGGAAGATATTGGAGGAACATCGCATAATAGGCAATGCCAATCCTACAGGCGATTCTTCTCAAGTTTCTGACTTTATCGCCATTGGCGAAATCGGACTGGATTATTACTGGAGCCGTGAGTTCGAGCACGAGCAGTTGGAGGCATTCGAAGAGCAGGTGAAATGGTCGGTAGAAACCCGTCTCCCCCTGATGATTCATTGCCGCAAGGCACAGAACGAGATGGTGCACTTGCTTCGTCAATATCAGAAAGACCTGCCTGGCGGCGTCTTCCACTGCTTCACCGGCAATCAGAAGGAGGCAGAAGAGCTTCTCTCTTTCGATAACTTCGTGCTGGGTATCGGTGGTGTATCCACCTTCAAGAGCAGTCATCTCAGAGAAGACCTTCCGGCTGCGGTTCCGATGAATCGCATCATCCTGGAGACCGACAGTCCTTATATGGCTCCCGTGCCTTATCGTGGCAAGCGCAATGAAAGCGCTTTCGTGATAGAAGTGCTCAAGACTCTGGCGAAGGCATACGGAGTGAGTGAGGAGGAATTCGCTGAACAGACGAATAAGAATGTAGAAAGCGTCTTTCAGCTGAATTAAATCAGGAAAGCGTCTTTCCCCTATGAAATAATAAAAATTATAAGCTTAATATTAAAACCAAACTATTCATTATGACTAGAAAAGTAATTTTGGCTGCTATGTTGATGGCAGCTTTTGTACAGGGCACTCAGGCACAAGACCTGAGCGGCCAGCGTTCTGAAAAGCAGGACGTGCACATGATTCCTGGTAAGAAACTGGATCATCACGGACTCATCGTGAGTCCTACACCACATCTCCTGAATGTGGATGCTGCTAACCGACTCGACCTGCAGAAGGGTGTCAAGGTGATTGACAAGAAAGGTAAGTTTGCTGATGATGTGAAGTTCCTGACCGCTAACGCCAAGGGCATTCGCCTGACCATCGATTTCGGTGAGAAGCTTGCTGCTAAAGCAGGAGTGAAGCCTGTATCGGGTGCTTATAGCCTGAAGGCTGATGCCAAAGGTATCCAGATTGTGGGATACGATGAGCGTGGCGCTTTCTATGGCTTGCAGACCTTGCGTCAGATTGTAAACAGCGAGATGGCAAAGGGCCAGATGCCTTATACCACTTGCAACGACTACCCTGATCTTCCAAACCGTGGTGTGGTAGAAGGCTTCTATGGTGAGCCTTGGTCTCATCAGGTGCGTCTTTCCCTCATTGATTATTATGGAAAGAACAAGATGAACACCTATCTCTATGGTCCAAAGGATGATCCTTATCACAGCTGCCCTAACTGGCGCTTGCCTTATCCTGAGAAAGAGGCTAAGAACATCAGCGAACTCGTACAGGCTTGTCGCCGCAACCGTGTAGATTTCGTATGGGCTATCCATCCTGGACAGGATATCAAGTGGAACGAGGAAGACTATCAGAACCTGGTTCACAAGCTTGACTTGATGTACGACCTCGGTGTACGTTCTTTCGCTATCTTCTTTGATGATATTTCCGGCGAGGGTGCCAATCCTGTCAAGCAGTCTGAACTCTTGAACCGCCTGGCTAAGGAGTTTGTAAAGGCTAAGGGCGATGTTACACCGCTCGTGATGTGTCCTACCGATTATACCCGTCTCTGGGCGAATCCAAAACCAACCGGTTCTCTGGCTATCTTCGGTAATACCCTCGATCCATCTATCAATGTATTCTGGACGGGTGATGTGGTATGTAGTGACTTGACCCGCGAGACGCTCGACTGGGTGAACTCCCGTATCAAGCGTCCTGCTTACTACTGGTGGAACTTCCCGGTAACTGATTATGCACGCCATATCATCATGCAGGGTCCTACCTACGGTTTGCAGACCGACCTGACCAACAAGGATCTCTGTGGTTTCGTGAGCAACCCGATGGAGCATGGTGAGGCTTCCAAGCTGGCTCTCTACGGTGTAGCTGACTATGCATGGAATATCGCCAACTATAATCCGCTCGACAACTGGGAGCGTGGTCTGGTAGATCTGACTCCAGAGGCACACGATGCTTATCGTACATTCGCCATGCACTCATGCGATACAGAGACCGGTTATCGCCGTATCGAATCATGGGAAACCAAGAGCTTCCGCATCGACAACTTTACAGATGCAGAGTTCAATGCTTTGCAGAAGGAATTTGAAAAGGTGAAGAATGCACCTGCTCAGATGGAGGCAAACTGCAAGAATGCCTTGCTGATGAAGGAACTCCGTCCTTGGTTGACTGAGTTTGGTAAGTTGGGTAACCGTGGCTTGAAGACCATGCAGCTCATCAAGGAATACAAGGCTGGTAATGACCAGGCATTCTGGGATGGCTATGTAAACAACCGTATGAGCAAGGAAGATGTGGCTGCTTACGAGAAGCATAAGTCGGGAACCATGGTATTGCAGCCATTCTATGAGCAGTCTATGGATGATATGGCTTCTGGCTTCTTCAAGAAGTTGACTGGCAAGGTGCCTGCTTTCTATAAGGGTATCGGTACTTATGCTACCTTGAGAACTACCCAGAGCAAGGCGATGTTTGACAACGATTCTACTACCTATTATACATCAGGTAATGGTCAGAACACTGGCGATTGGATTGGTGCTGACTTAGGTTGTGTTCGTCCTGTTTCTGAGGTAAGAATCCTTCAGGGACGTAACTCTGTGGATGATGTGGATTACTTCGACAATACAGTTTTGGAGTATTCTCTTGACAAGAAGGAATGGAAGGCTCTTACCGGTGAGTTGAAGAAGCAGTATGTCATCAACTGGAAGACCGATTCTCCTGTTGAGGCTCGTTATATCCGCATCAAGAAGTTGAAGTCTGACAAGCGCAACTGGGCTGCAGTCCGTACCTTCGAGGTGAACCCAACTACCCCAGATCGTTTGAGCTTTACGGTAGAGGCAGGCAATCTGCAGGCAGCGATGTATGGTTTCGATGAGAACCCTTGCACCTCATTCACTAACGAGGGCACCCTTACTATGGGTGTAGAAAAGAATGTAAAGGGTTACACCCTGCTGTTGAAGTTGGCTCCTGGCAAATCATTGGTTTGTCGTCAGCTGAATGCCAAGGGCAAGGTATTGGCAACTACCAACATCGACCAGTCATTCTGCAAGATAGATTTGGTGAAGAAGGCAGCCAAGGTTCAGCTGGATGGTTCAGCCGAAATCTTCGAGATTATTCCTGAGAAGTAAAGGACAGAACTTTCGCAAGTGGGGAAGTCCGCTAGGACGCCATACTCTAGGCAGGGGATAACAAGTTCTTTATTCTCGTTAGGCGTCTCGCCGGATTTGCAATCCGGCGTTAAAAAATGTCCTAACCTATTTAGCCTCTGCGGATTTGCAATCCGCAGCAAAGGAGTATGCTTTTCCTTTTGTTGGGGGATTACAAATCCCCCGGTTTTAATAGGTCGAACCTTTTTTACGGCGGATTGCAAATCCGCCGGGACGCCTAGCGGGCTTGTACTCTTGGAGACGCCATACGCCCTG
>OHZM01000293.1_pt1 | contig 16057 bp, 16 predicted proteins | sample 1580481 | NCBI WGS metagenome assembly OHZM01 (sample SAMEA3882506, study PRJEB24775) | human gut metagenome | biome: human-associated habitat; feature: intestine environment; material: feces | place: Netherlands | collected 2009/2010 | reverse complement strand
AGCGGGCGGGCATATATATGTTGCTTATCATGGCTTTACCTCCGTAATTTTCCTCTTTGATATAATGCGAATTCTCTGATGATATTTTAGCAGATTTTTCACCGAAAACCAATATAAATCGCAATAAAATTATAAAATTTTATTGAAAAACTCTTTTAAAAGGTGTATATTAAAAGTAAGGAAGATTATATCACTTCATACATAACTATATATCATTTTTGATATAAGGGGGCATGCAAATTGAAAAAGATTCTGATTGCCCTCGCTGTTGTTGCCGCCGTTGCGGCTGCGGCGATTTTTTTTGCATCCTCAAACGAGGTCAAGCGCGAATTCTTCGCCATGGATACCTTTGTCTCCGCCAAGGTCAAGGGCTTCGCCGCCAAGGACGCGGCGGGCGGGATAAGCACCCTCGTGCGCGAGTTGGATTCAAAGCAGCTCTCCCGCTACACGTCAGGCTCCGAGATAAGCAGGATAAATTCCGAGGCGGAGACCGTCCTCAGCGACGAAGTGAGAGATTACATCACCGAGCTGCTCGAGGTCGGCAAAATGAGCGGAGGTAAATTCGACATAGCCCTCGGCGCAGTCAGCGACCTGTGGAGCTTTAACGACTCCCCCCGCGTGCCCTCCACCGACGAATTGACCGAGGCGCTCTCGCGCTCAGGCTCCGACAAGCTCTCGCTCAGCGGCAATACCCTCACCCGCGCCGACGGCTGCATAATCGACCTCGGCTCGGCTGGCAAAGGGATCGCCCTCGATAAAGTCAAATCATATCTTTCCGATAAAAAAATAAGCTCCGCCGTCGTTTCGGTCGGCGGCAGCGTGCTGCTCTACGGCAAGGGCAGCTTCAATGTCGGCGTGCGCGACCCATGGGGCGATGCGGGCAGATCCGTGATGACCGTCAAGCTCGGCGCGGGCTGTGTCTCCACCTCAGGCAGCTACGAACGCTGCTTCGAGCAGGGCGGCAAGCGCTATCACCACATTCTCGACCCCGATACAGGGCTGCCTGTTGAGAACGGCCTTGTCAGCGTGACCGTTATCTCCGACAGCGGGCTGCTCAGCGACGCTCTCTCGACCGCCTGCTTCGTGCTCGGCGCCGAAGGCGGCGCAAAACTCGCCGCCAAATACGGCTGCGAGGCGATATTCATCACCGAGGATAAAAAAGTTATCTGCACCGACGGGATAAAGCCGAATGTCACCGTCCTCGCCGACGGCTATACGGTCGTGGAGTAAAGCATGGATCGGAAACTCTTGCGAAAAGCGGATATTTTTATAATTGCGGCGGTCATTGTCGCTGCCGCGGCTCTATGGCTTGCCCTTTCACAGTATCAGGGTAAGCTTGAAGCCGTTGTTACCGTTGACGGCGAAGTCCTCCGCACGGTCGATCTTTCGTCGGGCGAGGCTGCGGAATTCCGCACCGGCACCGACCCCGACCTGCTCATAATCGCCCGTGACGGCGCAATTTGGGTGGCCGAGGCAGGCTGCCGCGACAAATTATGCGCCGCCTGCGGCAAACTTACCCGAATGGGGGATACGGCGGTGTGCCTGCCCGCCCGCACGGTGATAACCGTCAGCGGCTCGGAGCTTGACGCCGTAACATATTGATATGAAAAACAGTAAGGATTTAGTCTATAAAACGGCTCTTGCCGCCGTGCTTTGCGCTCAGGCGATTGCGCTCGGCTGGCTCGAGAGCCTGCTCCCCGCCGTTCCGTGGCTCCCGCCCGGGGCAAAGCCGGGGCTTGCAAACATCATAATCATGTTTGCGGCGGGCAATCTCGGCCTCGGCTGGGCTGCCGTGCTCGCCCTCGTCAAGGCGGGCTTCGCCTTCGTCACCAGGGGCGTTACCGCCGGGCTTATGAGCCTTTGCGGCGGGCTGCTCTCGGCGGCGGCGATGTATTTTCTTCTTAAATATGCCGGCAAAAGGCTCGGTTTGATAGGGATATCGGTCATCAGCTCGCTGTGCCACAATGCGGGTCAGCTTGCGGCGGCCGCATTCCTCACCGGGACTGCCGACATTATATATTACGCTCCGACGCTCGCCGTTTTCGGCGTTGCCACCGGCGCGGTGACGGGCATGATCTTCAAAGCGGTCATCCCCGCCCTCGAAAAACAGAAAAATCACTTTTTCAAAAAGAAGGAGGAGTAAAATATGGCAAAGGCCGTTAAAGGCGGCGTCCTGAGAGCCGTTAAAAAGGTTCGGGGCGGCGTCAAGGTCGCTCACCATAAGAACACCGCCGAGCTTGAGGTGGTAAGGATCCCCACTCCCTCAAAGGTCGTCATCCCGATGCAGCAGCATATCGGCGCGCCCTGCGAGCCTGTGGTGAAGGTCGGCGACGAGGTCGCGGTCGGTCAGCTCATCGGCGACAGCGACAAATTCGTCAGCGCGCCCATCCACGCCTCGGTGTCGGGCACGGTCACGGCTATCGGCGATATCAAGATGCCCAACGGCTCGGTCTCAAAGGCTGTGACTATCGAATCCGACGGCGAAATGCGCCTTTGGGAGGGCATCAAGCCCCCGAAGGTCGAGACGAGAGAAGATCTCATCAAGGCGGTCAGGGATTCAGGTCTCGTGGGTCTTGGCGGCGCAGGCTTCCCCACCCATGTCAAGCTGAATTTCCCGCCCGATAAGAATATCGACACGCTCGTGGTCAATGCGGCGGAGTGCGAGCCTTACATAACCGTAGACTACCGTGAATGCATGGAGAATTCATGGGATATCCTCTCGGGCGTTTATGCCCTCAAGGAGCTGCTCGGCTTCAAGCAAGTCATCATCGCCGCCGAGGATAATAAGCCCGAGGCGTTCAAGGTGCTCGGCAAGATTGCCGACCATGACGCCGATATCGACGATTCGGTCAAGCTCATGGTGCTCGAATCCAAATACCCTCAGGGCGCCGAGAAGATGATGGTGCAGTCCGCAACGGGCAGGCGTGTGCCCCCCGGCAAGCTGCCCGCCGACGTCGGCTGCGTCGTGATGAATGTCGCCTCGGTCGCATTCATATCCAGATACTTAAAGACCGGCAAGCCCCTCGTCAGCCGCTCCCTCACCGTGGACGGCTCCGCGATTGCCGAGCCTAAGAACGTGCGTGTGCCCGTAGGCACCGATATCGGCGAGATAATCGACTTCTGCGGCGGCTTCAAGGGCGAGCCCTGCAAGATACTCACCGGCGGCCCGATGATGGGTCTTGCCATAGTCGGCACTGATCTGCCCGTGCTCAAGCAGAATAACGCGATCCTCGCTTTCACCGCCGACGACGCGGTGCTCAAGCCCGAGACGGACTGCATCCGCTGCGGGCGCTGCGTTGCGGCGTGCCCGATGAGCCTGATGCCGACCAATATAGTCAAAGCCGCCAAGATAAAGGATGTCGACGCCCTCAAGCGAGCGGGCGTAACGGTCTGTATGGAGTGCGGCAGCTGCGCCTTCGCCTGCCCCGCGGGCAAGCCGCTCGTGCAGCATATGCGCCTCGCAAAGGCGATCCTCAGAGAGGAGGGCAATAAATAATGGTTAACGGAAAGAAGCTGACGGTCAGTGCCTCGCCGCATCTGCGCTCGTCAAAGACTACACGGGGCATAATGCTCGATGTGATAATCGCCCTTATCCCCGCATTGATAGCCGCCACCGTCATATTCGGGCCCCGCGTGCTCGCAGTGACGGCAACGACGGTCATCACCTGCGTGCTCTCGGAGTTCGCAGCGAGAAAGATAATGAAACGCTCCGTCACGATAGGCGACCTGAGCGCCGTAGTGACGGGCATCATCCTTGCCTTCAACCTGCCCGTGAGCATCCCCCTCTGGATGGCGGCTGTCGGCAGCATTTTTGCCATAGTCGTGGTCAAGCAGTTCTTCGGCGGCATCGGTCAGAATTTCGCAAACCCCGCCATTACCGCAAGAATAGTCCTGCTCCTCTCCTTCGGCAAGGCAATGGGCACCTGGACGGCTCCGCTCTCGTGGAGGACGGACGCAGTCACCACCGCCACCCCGCTTGCAATGCTTAAAGCCGGCGCGGATACTCTGCCCTCAAAGCTCGATATGCTCCTCGGTCTCAGGGGCGGCTGCCTCGGCGAGACCTGCGCCGTTGCGCTGATGCTCGGCGGCGTATATCTGATGATAAGGAAAGTTATTTCCCCCGCGATCCCGCTCTCATTCGTCGGCACCGTTGCCGTCATAATGCTTATAAAGGGTCACGGCGACCTCGATTTCCTCGTTTATCAGCTCCTCGGCGGCGGCCTGCTGCTCGGCGCGATATTTATGGCGACCGATTACTCGACCAGCCCGCTCAACACCAAGGGACGCATCATCTTCGGCGTCGGATGCGGCCTGCTCACCTCGGTGATGAGGCTCTTCACCCAGATGCCCGAGGGCGTTTCGTTTGCAATACTGCTGATGAACCTGCTCGTGCCCCATATTGAGCGCCTCACCGTGCCCAAGCCCTTCGGCACGCCCAAAAAAGAGAAAAAGGAGGCGGCTGCAAAATGAAAAATGTCAAGGAATACGCCGCTCCCGCTCTCGTGCTCTTCATTATAGGTCTTATAGCGACCCTGCTCCTCGGCGTTACCAATGATATCACCGCCCCCAAGATAGCGGCTCTTGCCGCCGAGACGGAGAAGAAGTCACGACAGATAGTTTTTGCCGATGCGGCCGATTTCGGCGAGGTCAAGACCCTTGAGGACGGCACCACCGTCGTGCCCGCTCTCGATAAGGACGGCAACGTCCTCGGCAGCGTGGTAGTCAACATAGCCAAGGGCTACGGCGGCGACATCTCGGTCATGACCGGCGTCGATAAGGACGGCAAGGTGACGGGCGTTAACATCCTCTCCCACAGCGAGACCGCCGGCCTCGGCGCAAACGCAGTCAAGGAGAGCTTCCGCGATCAGTTCGTCGGCCTTGTCAAAGGCATCACGGTCTCAAAGGATAAGCCCGGCGAGAATTCGATAGACGCTCTCACGGGCGCTACCGTGACCTCGAGGGCAGTCACCAAGGCGGTCAACGCCGCAATAGAAGCAGCAGGAGGTGAGAACGATGGCTGATAAAAAAGTTTCTCTCGGCAAGGAATTCACAAAGGGCCTTATCAAGGAGAATCCCGTTCTCAGGCTCGTTTTGGGCACCTGCCCGACCCTTGCGATATCCACAAGCGTAGTCAATGCGCTGGGCATGGGCATATCCGCAATGATAGTGCTCGTTTGCTCCAATATCGTTATATCCGCCCTCAGGAAGGTCATCCCCTCCAAGGTCAGGATCCCCGCATACATAGTCATAATCGCTTCGTTCGTTACGATAGTGCAGATGCTCGTCAAGGCGTTCGTCCCGGCGCTGGATTCGGCGCTCGGCGTTTTCCTGCCCCTGATAGTCGTTAACTGCATAATCCTCGGCAGGGCGGAAGCCTTTGCTGGCAAAAATTCCGTTATCGCCTCTGCGGTGGACGGTCTCGGTATGGGCGTCGGCTTCACGATGGCTCTTTGCTGCATGGCCTCCGTCAGGGAGATCATCGGCGCTGGCACCTTCCTCTCCGGCGCACAAAATCTGCTCGTCCTCTTCGGCGACAACGTCCTCGGCGGCTTCGACGGCTTCACCCTCATCCCGCAGGACGGCGTCATCACCCCGATGACTATATTCATCCTCGCCCCGGGCGGCTTCTTCACCTTCGGCATCCTCATGGCGTGCGCCAACAGGATAGCCGAGAAGAAGGGCAAGCCCAAGGCTGAACTGGGCGGCTGCAGGGGCTGCCCGATGGCTGCCAACTGCTCCGTTCTTGCCCAGGGCAAGAGCTGTGAAGAGAAAAAGGAGGGTGAGAACGCATGACATTCAGAATTTTTATCACGCTCATAATCACCACCATCCTTACCGAGAATTTTACGCTCTGTAAGTTCCTCGGCATATGCCCGTTCCTCGGAGTTTCCAAGAAGCTCAACACGGCGGTCGGTATGTCGGCGGCGGTCATATTCGTCATGGCGCTCGCCACGGCGGCGACCTACCCCATCAACAAATACCTGCTCGTCGCAAACGGGCTTGATTATCTCCAGACCATCGTGTTCATCCTCGTCATTGCCGCCCTCGTGCAGCTTGTCGAGATAGCGATGAAGAAGTTCATGCCCCCGCTCTATAATGCGCTGGGCATCTACCTGCCCCTCATCACCACCAACTGCGCCGTGCTCGGTGTGGTGCTCCTCAATGTTACCAACGGCTACAACTTCGCCGAGTCAATGGTCAACAGCGTCGGCGCGGGCGTCGGCTTCATGCTCGCCATGGTCATATTCTCCGGCGTGCGCTCAAGGCTTGAGAGCTGCGACGTGCCCAAATTCCTTCAGGGTCTGCCGATAGTGCTCATCGCCGCCTCAATAACCTCGCTCTCATTCCTCGGTTTCGCCGGCCTCGCCGACGGAATATTCGCTTAAAGGAGGTAACGGATATGGATTGGACTTCAATTTTGACCGCCGTTGCCATCGTCTCCGGCATCGCTCTGATAGCCGGTCTCGGCCTTGCAATAGCTTCAAAGATCTTCGCCGTCCCCGTCGATGAAAAGGCGGAGGCTATAAGGGAATGCCTGCCCGGCGCCAACTGCGGCGCCTGCGGCTTCTCCGGCTGCGACGGCTACGCCGCCGCCCTCTCCAAGGGCGAGACGACCAACACCGCTCTCTGCGCCCCCGGCGGCAACGACGTCGCCAAGGCGATAGGCGAGGTCACGGGTCTCGCCGCGGGCGAGGTCAAGCCCATGGCTGCCGTCGTGCTCTGCCGCGGTCATAACGGTAACGCGGCAACCAAGCTCGAATATCAGGGCGTCAAGAGCTGCCGCATGGCGATGCAGATCTTCGGTGGCCCCAAGGAATGCGTCTACGGCTGCCTCGGCTACGGCGACTGCGTAGCCGCCTGCGAATATGAGGCTATCAGACTCTGCGACGGCGTGGCTCACATCGACCCTGCCGCCTGCCATGCCTGCCGCAAATGCGTCAAGACCTGCCCCAAGGGGCTTATCGAGATGCTGCCCGTTGACTCTGTCAACGCCGCGGTGCTCTGCAAGAATCACGACAAGGGCGCAGTCACCCGCAAGGAATGCACGGCGGGCTGCATCGGCTGCATGAAGTGCGTCAAGGCCTGCGAGAGCGGCGCCGTGACCGTCGAGAGCTTCTGCGCCAAGGTCGACCCCGACAAATGCACCGGCTGCGGCAAATGCGCCGAGCAGTGCCCCGTCGGAGCCATCGACCTGCTGAATTTGGCAGCCAACATCTGAGTCAAGGCATAAAAATTCCCCGAGCGGCGTAATCAAACGCTTGCTCGGGGCTTTTTGCATTATGAATTAAAGAGCACGGATGCGGATAGCTTCAATTCCGCTCACGTCGAGGGGCTTGTCGGTGTCGATGACCGTGTAGCCGAGTCCCTTTTTGCTTGCGGTGAAGAGATTCTTGACCGCTGCGCCCTGCGCCGCCGCCGCTGCGGTGACCTTCGTGCCGAATGCCTCATCCTCATTGTGGATGAAGCAGGTGCGGCTCTCAAAGCTCTCGGGCAGGTTGGTGTTCGGCAGATTGACGGAGTTCTTAACTGCTCCTTTTTCAAGGTAATCGGCTATCTCGACAGCCGCCATTGCGGCGCAATTCTCTTCGCTCTCGGGGGTGGATGCGCCGAGGTGCGGTATCGCCGTCACGCCGTCAACGCCTATCTGAGCGTCGGTCGGGAAATCGGTCACATATGCCGCCGCCTTGCCGCTGCCGAGGGCTGCGATCAGCGCGTCGGAGTCGACCAGCTCGCCTCTTGCGAAGTTGAGAATGCGTACGCCGTCCTTCATCTTGGCTATCGCCTCGCCGTTTATCATGCCTCTTGTCGAGTCGTTGAGGGGCAGGTGGAGAGTAATATAATCACTCGCCGCATACATCTCATCAAGGCTTGACATGAGCTTTATTCCCTTTGAAGTGAGGTCGGCGATCCTCTCCTCGGAAAGCTTGGGATTGTAGCCGACGATATCCATGCCGAGCGCCTTTGCGCCCTCTGCAACGAGAGTGCCGATAGCGCCGAGGCCGATAACGCCGAGGGTCTTGCCGAGAATTTCGGGGCCTGCGAAGGCGCTCTTGCCCTTCTCGACCAGCTTGCCGACTGCGTCGCCCTCACCCTTGAGGGTCTTGCACCAGTCGACCGCCGAAGCAACCTTCCTCGATGCAAGGAAGAGGGAGCAAAGCACAAGCTCCTTGACTGCGTTTGCGTTTGCGCCGGGGGTGTTGAATACCGCCACGCCCTGTGCGCCGAAGTCGGCGACGGGGATATTGTTGACTCCTGCGCCCGCTCTGCCTATGGCGAGAGTGGCGGGCGAGAGAGTCATCTCATGCATCGAAGCGGAGCGAACGAGAATAGCGTCCGGCGCTTCAACGGAGTCAGAGCAGATATATTTGGCGGGGTCGAGCTTGTCGAGGCCCACCTTTGAAATTTTGTTGAGTGTAAGGATATTAAACATCGTCATTCCCCCGCTCAGTTCTTCTTCTCAAACTCGGTCATGAAGTCGACCAGCTTCTCAACGCCCTCGATGGGCATTGCGTTATATATGCTGGCTCTCATGCCGCCGACGGAGCGGTGACCCTTGAGGTTGACGAAGCCCGCCTCGGCTGCGTCCTTGACGAATTTTGCGTTCAGCTCGTCGCTCTCGGTGACGAATGTGACGTTCATCATGGAGCGGTCGCTCTTCTTGACGGGGTTGTGGAACATCTTGCTGCCGTCAAGGAAATCATAGAGGATCGAAGCCTTCTTCTCATTGTGGAGCTTCATTGCCTCAAGACCGCCGAAATTCTTTATCCACTCAAGCACGAGCTTGCACATATAGATGGAGTAGCACGGCGGGGTGTTATACATCGAGTCGTTGTCCGCAAGGAGCTTGTAGTCGAGCATGGAGGGGGTAATATCCCTCGCCTTGCCGAGCAGATCCTCTCTGACGATAACGACGGTCAGACCTGCGGGGGCAACGTTCTTCTGAGCGCCGCCGTAGATAACGCCGTATTTGGAGACATCCATGGGCTCCGAAAGGAAGCAGGAGGAAACGTCCGCTATCAGGGGCACGTCGCCGGTGTCGGGCAGCTCGGTGAAGCGGGTGCCGTAGATGGTATTATTCTGGCAGATATAGAAATAATCTGCGTCGGGGGTGAAGTTCGCCTTGTCAAGCTCGGGGATGCAGCTGAAATTCTGCTCCTTGGAGGAGGCGACAGCCTTGGGCTCGCCGTATTTGAGAGCCTCTTTGTAAGCCTTGGTGGAGAACTGACCGGAGAGGACGTAATCCGCCTTGCCGCTGCCGTTCATAAAGTTGAGCGGGATAGCCGCAAACTGAGTCGAAGCTCCGCCCTGGCAAAAAATGATCTTGTAGTTGTCGGGAACACCCAGAATCTCTCTGAAAAGATCAAGTGCGCCGTAGATTATCGGCTCGTACGCCTTTGAACGGTGAGACATCTCCATAACGGACTGACCCGTGCCGTTATAATCAAGCATTTCCGCCGCTGCTCTGTTGAGCACGCTCTCGGGGAGCATTGAGGGGCCTGCCGAGAAATTGTAAACTCTTGCCATATAATTGCATCCTTTCAATAATAATTTTTCTTATCCATTATATGCGATCATTCGTGCTCGGTTATCGCGATTCCGAGGTCGGTGAGCTGCACGCCGTCAACGTCTGCGGGGCAGTCGGTCATCGGCTCACTCGCATTCTGAACCTTCGGGTAAGCGATAACGTCTCTGAGTGATTCACAGCCGAGCATCTGCATGATAAGCCTGTCAAGGCCGATGCCCATGCCGCCGTGCGGCGGTGCGCCGTATTTGAAGGCGTCAAGCAGGTAGCCGAACTTTGAGTGAGCCTCTTCGTCGCTCAGGCCGAGCAGCGAAAATATCCTGCTCTGAAGCTCGGGGTTGGTTATTCTTATCGAGCCGGAGCAAAGCTCAATGCCGTTGAGCACAAGGTCATATGCCTTTGCCCTGACCTTCGCCTTGTCGGTCTCGAGGTATTCGAGGCATTCGTCCATAGGAGCGGTGAACGGGTGATGCATCGCGACAAACTGGCCAAGCTCCTCATCCCAATCAAAGAACGGGAATTCCGTGATCCAAAGGAGATTATACTGACCCTCGGGGATAATATCAAGCTTCTTTGCGACCGTCTGACGCAGCGCACCGAGCACTGAGAGGACGGTGGAATTCTTGCCGTCGCCGACTATGAGCACCACGTCGCCCGCCTGTGCGTCAGCCTTTGCGAGCACGGCTTTCATCTCGTCCTCGGTGAGGAACTTTGCAAATGAGGAGCTGAAGGTGCCGTCCTCATTCATTCTGACCCATGCGAGACCCTTTGCGCCGACTCCCTTTGCGGCGTCGGTGAGCTTGTCTATCTCTTTCCTTGTGAGGGTGTTGACAGCGTTCTTGGCGGTGATGCATCTGACGCTGCCGCCCGCTTCAATTGCGCCGGTGAATACGCCGAAGCCGCACTTTGCGACGACCTCGCTCAGATCCGTTATCTCCATTGCGTAGCGGGTGTCGGGCTTGTCGCTGCCGTAGCGCTCCATAGCCTCTTTATATGTAAGCCTGGGCAGGGGGAGCTTCACTTCAACGCCGAGAGCCTCTCTGAACACTCTCTCCATGAAGCCCTCGCCTATCGCGAGCACGTCCTCCATGTCGACAAAGGACATCTCAAGGTCTATCTGGGTGAATTCGGGCTGGCGATCCGCTCTGAGATCCTCGTCGCGGAAGCAGCGGGCTATCTGCATATAGCGGTCGAAGCCCGCGACCATTGAGAGCTGCTTATAAAGCTGCGGGGACTGCGGCAGGGCGTAGAACTTGCCCTTATGCACACGGCTGGGAACGAGATAATCCCTTGCGCCCTCGGGGGTGGAGCGGATGAGGATGGGGGTCTCTATCTCGATAAAGCCGTTCTCGTCAAAGTAATCTCTGGTTATCTTGGCTATCTTGTGGCGCATGAGGATATTCTTTTGCAGGTCGGGGCGACGCAGGTCAAGATAACGGTACTTGAGCCTCGTAAGCTCCGAGGTCTGGCAGTTCTCGACTATCTCAAAGGGCGGAGTTTCGCTCTTTGCAAGCACTCTGAGGTCGGTCACCTCTATCTCGATATCGCCGGTCGGGATATCGGCGTTCTTTGACGAACGCTCCCTTACAACACCCTTTGCCATGAGCACATATTCGCTCCTGACGCCGAAAGCCTTGTCAAATATCTCCTTGGTGGTGGATTCGTCAAAGGCAAGCTGCACTATGCCCTCTCTGTCACGCAGGTCAACGAAGATGAGGGCGCCGAGGTCTCTCTGCCTCTGTACCCAGCCTGCGACGGTCACTTCCCTGCCGACATCGGCAAGGCGCAGCGAGCCGCAGTAATCGGTTCTTTTAAGTCCGGTCATAAAATCCATTATCAAAAAGCCTTCTTTCAAAACTTTTGTGTATTATAAAAGCGCTGTGATATCAATGCCGCCGAGCTCGTCGCTGAGCCCGTCGGTGAGGGTCTCTCTCAGAGCGTCGCTCTCCCTGCGGAGCATGAGCTGCATGAAGCTGTCCTCAAGCCCGTCGAGCGAGAGAGTCTCTGTCTCGCCGCTGTCCATATCCTTTATAACGGCCTCGCCCTTTGCGATCTCGTCGTCGCCGAGCACCATGGTGTATTTCGTGCCTATCTTGTCGGCGTATTTCATCTGAGCCTTGAGCGAGCGACCCACCACGTCGGTCTGGGCACTGATGCCGCCCGCCCTGAGGTCGGCGACTATCGACATTGCCTTGACCGAGGCGTCCTCGCCCATCGGGGCAATGTAAAGCTCGCAGCCGGAGGGAGCGGGAAGCTCTATCCCCTGAGCCTCAAGCAGCATGAGCAGCCTGCCCGTGCCGAGACCGAAGCCGAGCGACGGGACATGCGGCCCGCCGAGCTCCTCGACCAGCCCGTCATAGCGTCCGCCGGCGCAGACCGCGCCCTGAGCGCCTATCTGATTCGAGATGAATTCAAACACGGTGCGGGTGTAATAATCAAGACCTCTTACGATGTGAGGGTCGATAACATATTCAATGTTCATTGCGTCGAGATACTTCTGAACGCTCTTGAAGTGAGCGGAGCACTCGTCGCAGATATAGTCGGTGATAACGGGGGCGTCCTTGCATATCTCCTTGCATATCGGGCTTTTGCAGTCGAGGATCCTCATCGGATTTTTCTCGAGCCTCTCAAGGCAGGTGCCGCAAAGCTCGCTCTTGCGAGATTCAAAATACTCCTTGAGCGCCTTGTGATAATTCTTCCTGCACTCGGGGCAGCCTATCGAGTTGAGATGCAGCTCGATACCCTCAACGCCGAGGAATGCAAATATCTCGTTTGCGAGCGAGATTATCTCAGCATCCGCGGCGGGTGAAGCCGCGCCGAGGGTCTCGACGCCGAACTGCTGGAATTCTCTCCATCTGCCCGCCTGCGGCTTCTCGTAGCGGTAGCAGTTGAGCAGGTAGCAGAGCTTCTGCGGCAGCGCTTCGTTAAAAAGGCCGTGCTCGAGGAAGGAGCGGACCGCGCCCTGCCCTCGGGCCTCAGGGATATAGACCTGCCGCCCTTGTCGTCGAATGTATACATTTCCTTCTGCACGACGTCCGTGGTTTCGCCCACGCCCCTCTGAAACAGCTCGGTGTGCTCAAATACGGGGGTGCGGATCTCACGGAAGCCGAATTTTGCAGCGATATCGAGCACCGTTTGCTCGATGAATTGATTTTTGTAGACCTCCCAGGGCATTATATCCCGAGTGCCTTTAATAGCTTTTGTTACGAGAGCCATACTTTTTCCTCCGAAAAATAAAGCGGGAGCCGTCCACGCCCAAAGGCGAACGACCCCCGATAAAATTCTGTTGCCGGGGCGTCATCCAACGCAGCGGATATACAAAAGAGCTTATTTCGGATTGACGATGTCACGCCAATCGAGATCGCCTCTTGCAAGCGAATGGATAAGCGCCTCCGCCGTTGCGATATTCGTCGCCACGGGGATATTGTGAACGTCGCAAAGCCTGAGCAGGGTGGCTTCATTCGGCTCGTGGGGCTTCGCAGTCAGAGGATCTCTGAATATCAGAAGCAGGTCTATCTCGTTGCAGGCTATTCTTGAGGCTATCTGCTGGTCGCCGCCCTGCGAGCCGCAGAGGAAGCGGGTTATCTCAAGACCCGTTGCCTCGGCTACTATCTTGCCCGTAGTGCCGGTTGCAAAAAGATTGTGTCTGCTGAGTATGCCGCAATAGGCTATGCAGAACTGAGCCATAAGCTCCTTTTTTGAGTCATGAGCGATCAAAGCAATATTCATGTGGTTCCTCCTTGCCTGTCCTTTTCTCTTCCTGTCCGTGCCGGATGCAGGAAGTTAAAGCACTTCCTGCATCCGGCTATAAATTATCATAACAAATCCAAACGGCTATGACAAGAGTATTTAAAGAAATTTTTGAAAATATTCTAAATTATTCTTCGCCGTTGTCGGTATCCTCAGTCTCCGCATTGTCCTCCGGAAGCTCGGATACCGCCTCCTCGCCGTCTGCCGGGACGGAAACCGCCGTTATCAGCCTCTCGCCCTCGCTTACCTTCATCACACGCACGCCCTTTGCGGGTTTTGAGCATATTCTGATGTTATTCAGCGCTATGCGGATGATGATGCCGTCCGATGAGATGAGCATCAGGTCGTCGGCGGGGTCGACCACTTCAATTGCGGCGACGTCGCCGTATTTTGCAGTGTGATAGTTCTTCGTGCCCATTCCGCCCCTGTTTTGGAGCTTGTAATCCGTCACCTCGGAGAGCCTGCCGTAGCCGGTCTCGCTGACGGTGAGCACCATACCGCCGTCCCTGAGTATATCCATACCGACGACGGTGTCGCCCTCCTTGAGGTTCAGAGCCTTAACGCCCCTCGCCGTCCTGCCTATCGAGCGGGCGTCGTTCTCGTCAAAGGCGATGCACATGCCCTTCTTGGTGGCAAGCACCAGCTTCGCCGAGCCGTCGGTGAGCTTGACCCATGCCAGCTCGTCGCCCTCGTCAAGGTTGATGGCTATTACGCCGTTCTTGCGGATATTCTTATATGCGTCAAGCTCGGTACGCTTGATAACGCCGTTCCTCGTGACCATGCAGAGGTAATAATCGCCCTCGCCGAAGTCGGGAACTCTTATCATTGACGAAACCTTCTCGCCCGGCATGAGCGGCAGCAGGTTGACTACGTTCATACCCTTGCTCTGGCGTGAGCCCTCGGGGATCTCGTAGCCCTTGAGCCTGTATGCCCTGCCCATGGTGGTGAAGAACATGATATGGTCGTGTGTGGAGCAGGTGAACATCGTCTTGACGACATCCTCCTCCCTGCGGGTCAGACCCTTGACGCCCTTGCCGCCTCTGCCCTGCTGCTTGTATTCATCCATCGGTATGCGCTTGATATAGCCCATGTCGGTGAGGGTGAATACGCACTGCTCCTCGGGGATAAGATCCTCGATATCCATTTCGCCGTAAACGTCGGTTATCTCGGTGCGGCGCTCGTCGCCGTATTTATCCCTGATGGCGGCCAATTCGTCCTTGAGCACGCCCTTGAGCATCTCTTCGCTGGCGAGCAGCTCTCTGAAGTAGGCTATGCGCTCCTCAAGCTCCTTGTACTCAGCCTCGAGCTTCTCATGGTCGAGACCCTGGAGAGCCTTGAGGCGCATATCAAGTATCGCCTGTGCCTGAACGTCGTCAAGCGAGAAGCGATTCATCAGGTTTTCCTTAGCGTTGTCATAGCTGCTGCGGATAATACGGATAACTTCGTCGATATTATCCTGAGCTATGATAAGACCTTCGAGCAAATGCGCCCTCTCGAGAGCCTTACGCAGGTCGTACTGAGTCCTGCGCTTGATGATATCCTCCTGGAACGCGAGGTATTCGTCGAGCACATGGCGCAGCGAAAGTATTTTAGGCTGCTTCTGGTTATCGACCAGAGCGAGCATGATTATCGAGAATGTGGACTGCAATGCGGTCTGAGCATAGAGCTTGTTGAGCACCACCTGAGCGTTGGCGTCGCGTTTAAGCTCGATGACGATACGCATACCGTTCCTGTCCGTCTCGTCACGCAGGTCGGAGATGCCCTCGATGCGCTTCTCCTTGACCTGATCGGCTATCGTCTTGATGAGCTGACGTTTCTTGACCATGTAGGGCAGCTCGGTGACGATGATACGGGTGCGGTTATCCCTGCCGAATTCCTCGAAATTCGTCCTTGCGCGGACTATGACCTTGCCCTTGCCGGTGGCGTATGCGGCTCTGATGCCGCTCCTGCCCATGATTATGCCCCTTGTCGGGAAATCCGGGCCTTTAACGTGCTGCATCAGATCCTCGAGGGTCGCGTCCGGGTTGTCCAGCACGCAGATGCAGGCGTTGATGACTTCCTTGAGGTTGTGCGGCGGGATGCTCGTTGCCATGCCGACCGCAACGCCCGACGAACCGTTGACCAGCAGATTCGGGAATCTGGAGGGGAGCACTCTCGGCTCCTTGCGGCTCTCGTCGAAGTTCGGATCCCAATCGACGGTGTCCTTGTTGATATCGCGCAGCATTTCGTCGCTTATCTTGCTCATGCGAGCCTCGGTGTACCTGTAGGCCGCCGGGGGGTCGCCGTCCACGGAGCCGAAGTTGCCGTGGCCGTCAACGAGCATATAGCGCATTGAGAAATTCTGATCCAGACGCACCATTGCGTCATAGACCGACGCGTCGCCGTGGGGGTGATAACGACCCAGCACGTCGCCCACGCAGGTGGCGGATTTCTTAAAGGGCTTGTCGGCGGTGAGGCCGTCCTCATACATGGCGTAAAGGATGCGGCGGTGAACGGGCTTCAGGCCGTCACGCACATCAGGCAGGGCACGGGACACGATGACCGACATGGAGTAGTCCAGGAACGCGGTCTCGATCTCCTTCTTGACATCGCGGATGATCTTTTTGGTACCGCTGCCCGGTATCATCACATAATCTTCTTCCATTGTTTCCTCCAATTACACATCCAGCTTCGCGTACTGGGCGTTGGTCTCGATAAAGCGGCGGCGGGGCTCCACCTGGTCGCCCATGAGGATGGTAAAGGCTTCGTCGGCCTTTTCGGCATCCTCGATGGTGATCTGCACGA
>OHZM01000287.1_pt1 | contig 16292 bp, 15 predicted proteins | sample 1580481 | NCBI WGS metagenome assembly OHZM01 (sample SAMEA3882506, study PRJEB24775) | human gut metagenome | biome: human-associated habitat; feature: intestine environment; material: feces | place: Netherlands | collected 2009/2010 | reverse complement strand
TATATCATAAATGATGGGTTCAATGGAAAAATCAAAGAAGCATATGAAAAATATGAAAATATTATTTTTTCCGGCTTTAGTACACTTAATTTTGTTCTTTCCACAATGGCGGGACTGGCATTGCGGGAAAATGATATCGGTTATGCGAGATTTTTGTCAGGGAAGGTACAGGCAGTTGCACATACATTGGAAATGGGAAAATATAATGAGTATTCGCCAATGCTTGATATTGTATGTGCAGGGAAAGATGTAGAGGGAACATATAAGGTGGTAAAACATCTTCTTGATAATGTGGGTACTATGTATGATTTTAGAAAGTCCGGTTTATATAAGCATATGAAGTTCAGAGATATTGATGAAGCTATATTAGATGGTGTAAAAGAAAAACTTCTTGAAGGATTCAGAAATGAGGAAGAATTCGGCTACATGGCAGGATATGAACCGTGGGAGAAATTAATTTTTGACAGATAAGTTTTTTGAAAACTGTCGTTTGGTAAAATCTATTCCATTTTTAAAAGCCTTGCTATAAAATATGTTCTGTGAGACGGTTGTCTTGCTTTCCAAGGGTGAGGTCGACTCGAAAAAGATTCGGGTTGAGTTCTCTTTGGAAGATATGGATATGTCCGAATTTCAGGATGGGGCAACCTACACCCAGATCAAAGACTATGTGCTGGAGCATAGCGGGTTAAAGGTATCCAATCTTTATATCTCACAGATTAAACGAAAATGTGGGATTGGGGTTGGTAAGAACTATAATCTGCCGAAGTCCGAGGATTCCAGACAGCCCCAGTGTCCGCAGGAAAAAGAGAAAGCAATCCGAGAAGCATTCAAATATTTTGGGATGATCTAACATCCCGCAAAATGGAGGTTTCTTATGGATAGATTGATTTCTTGTGAGTTTAACATGGATACCGCTTGTGTGGAACTGAAATTTTTAGATGGCAGCATGATTGCCATTGATACCATCGCCGTGGAGAATGAGGTTGCTGACAATATGTATCAACGGTCAGAACTGGATTATCTAATCTACAATGATCCGGTTGGATATGCAGACTTGATCTTGAACGGTGATCCCGAAATTTATCTAAAAACTGTAACTGAATGTAAACCCTTAGATTAAAACTCAGCCCTCTGCCTTTTCCTTGGCAGAGGGCCGTTTTTTGCTTAACAGTTATTGAGCATCCCTTAATTGCTCTACAACGCTGCATTTCGCTGCGTTGTCATACATCATGCAAGGAATCAGCCACCCCAGCAGAAGAAATACCGGAATTGTCAGCAGGACAGGCAGAATGGTGAATCGATACTCAAAGAACCAGAACATACTGCCCAGCATTTTTCCTGCAAGAGGTCCCACCGCCAGCGACAGAATAAAGGCCGCCGATACGGAGGACATTGCGTAAAACAATCCCTCGTAGATCAGCATGGTTTTGAGCTGCCGGTTCGTCATTCCTACAGCCTGAAGCACAGCAAATTCACGGCGGCGGGAAAGAATACCGGTCATCATGGCGTTGAAGAAATTTAAGAGTCCCACCAGCCCGATGATAGCACAGAGGATACCACCTACCAGAAGGAACATCTGCCGGAACTGAGCAAACTCAGAGCGAGCCGTGGCCTTGCTTTCATACATCAAGGGCGAAAACTCACCGGCAGTGAGCTTCGATAGATATTGCTCTGCTTCGGCCTCGTCTGCGTCGTCTGCTGTGTCGAACAGGTAGAGCATCGGAATGGCCGCACCGCCGCTGTCCCTCTGTGCGGTATCCACAGACAAAACTGCGTCATATCCAATACCACCATAACGATAACTCATGGAATTCGGAAGTTCTACCAAGGCGCAGACCGTGTACTCTACATCTCTGGCTCCATACAGTTTTTCCTGAAAGTACTCCTCCGGTGTATCTTCGGTGCAGAGTTCCCCGGTGCGGCTGTCGATATATTTCACATCGTCCGCATAGGTAGCGGTGATCGTGTCTCCCACCTTGGGGTAGTATTCAAGATTGGGCAGATTACCGTAGTCATCCAAAGAAACCGCAATGGCAATGGCGTTATTGTCCGGCTCCAACATGGGAGAAATATCTCCGTCGAACACTTGCAGCTTGTCAAACAGACTGTTATCCAGAGCCTCAATTCTGGTCTTTCCCATCACCATATTGCCCCGGTGCTCCAGACGGCTCATATGGCTGTCCAACTGCTCGGCGCTTTCGTACCTTGCATAGTCCTGCCGCAGAGCATCCTCCGTCATCCACAGATATGCGGGTTTTCGCACAGCATATCCCGTGCCGGAAAGACTGGCCTTTGTGTTTGCTGCGATCTCCTCGATCTGTTCTGGCGTGATGAATTCATCTGCCGGGTTGTAACGGAAATAGTCGGGCGTGCTGACGATAAAATCGGCGCAGGTCATGGAGGATACATACTTCTCCATGCTGAAGCCGCCCACAAAGGCACACAGCGCATTGAACAGTGTCACCGACAGTGCCAGAGACAACACCACCAGCACCGTCTTTTTCTTGTTTCGTCCCAGATTGGCAAAGGCCATCTGATGGAGCTTCGCTCCCCGGGTACTGCGCCGTTTTTTCTTCGTCTGCATCGCATCCGTATATTTGGTAGCCTCCACCGGAGAAACCTTGGCTGCCATTTTTCCGGGCTTGGAGCAGGACAAGAGCACTGTCAGCAGAGCAAACAGCACGGAGCCAACAAAGATCACAGGCGAGGTGCTGATGATAGTGATGCCCACCCCCAACTGGGTGGAGCGCAAGACAACAGGTACCAGAACAGCGCCGATGCCGTAGCCCAGCAGCAGCCCCGCCGGAATGCCGATCAGACAAAGCAGAAGTGCCTGCTGACGAATGATACGTTTGAGCTGCCGGGGCGTTGTGCCAATGGTTTTCAGAAGTCCGTAAAACCGGATATCCCCCGCAACAGAGATCTGGAAAATGTTATAGATGATAAGATACCCCGTGAAAATCACCAGCAGCAAAAAAGCTGCTATGGCGATCACAAGTTCCGGATCAAGCTGCGACTCCAGCTGGGATGAGGTATATCCCCAGTTGACGCCGATCCGGACGCTGTTGGGATCGGTATAGCTGTCCCATGTGTAGCCAAGATCGGTATCCACCTGCTCCATCTGCCCTTGAATGTTTGTGCCGGAGGCCAGCATGACATTCAAATCGGTGCGGAAAGGCTGTAAACCTGTTTTCACTGCCTGCGCTTCGATGTCATCTGCGTAATCACGGCTGATGTTGATGTAATGAACAGGCATTAGTTCATCATAGTCCCAATAGCCCACCAGCGTAAAGGTATCTGTTACAGTAAAGGCGGTTTGATCCTTGTCCGTAATGGAATAGGAAACCGTGACCTCGGCGCCCAGCTCCGGCGTTACGCCAAGCAGCTGCAACGCTGCCGTATCCATGGCTACCTCTTTGCCGCTTTCGGGCATCCGTCCGGTAGTAGGGGTTGCATAGCTCCATTTAGTGCAGTTGGCATCCATGTAGCTGATCTCTGCCGGTATTTTGGCAAAGACCCCCTCCGCAGTGATACCGATTACCTTCCGTATCCCCGCAGCCTTCACCTTTGGGTGGGCAGCGATGCGTTCCGCCTGCTCGGGGGAAACATCCTTAAAGGTGCCGTGTGCATAGCCGCCTACCTGCCGAAACTGGTAGGTTTCATAGCTGGCGTTCAGTGACAAGACAATGGTGAACATGGACGTAAATAGCAGCGTTGTCAGCGCAATGGCAAAAATAGCGATCAGATTGCGGCGACGGTTCGCATAAAGAGATTTTAAGCTGAGCTTTCGAATACATTTTCTGTTTTTGACATTCATCGTAGCCACCTCCCGTTAGTTCTGGGAGACGATCCGACCATCTTCGATACGGATAATGCGGTCTGCCATCTGCGCAATTTCTTCGTTGTGAGTGATCATTACGATTGTCTGGGCGAACTTTTGACTGGTGACTTTCAAAAGGCTCAATACATCCTGGCTGGTTTTGGAATCCAGATTGCCGGTGGGTTCATCTGCCAGAATGATAGCGGGTGCTGCCGCCAGCGCACGGGCAATGGCTACTCGCTGCTGTTGACCGCCTGAGAGCTGATTGGGCAGCGCATCCAGACGATCATCCAGCCCAAGTGTCTGTACAATCTGCTGTACGAAATCCTTATTGACCTTGCCACCGTCCAGCTCAATGGGTAGAACAATATTTTCATACACATTCAGCACCGGAACAAGATTATATGCTTGGAACACAAAGCCGATTTTCCTGCGGCGGAAGATGGTCAGCGCTTCCTCCTTCAGGGAGAAAATATCCTGTCCGTCCACCATGACCGTGCCGCTTGTAGGGCGATCCAGCCCGCCCAGCATGTGCAGCAGCGTGGATTTGCCGGAGCCGGATGTGCCGACAATTGCAACAAATTCGCCCTTCTTTACACTTAAATCAACTCCATCCAACGCATGAACTGCGTTATTGCCGGAGCCATAAATCTTTTTCAGGTTTTTTGCCTGTAAAACTTCCATAAATGAGTACCTCCATGAAAAAATCTGTATGTATGAAAGGAAATGATCCTTTGATACATACAGATTATCGCATAGGAATCTTTCCACATTCTTTCCGGCGGAAAATGAAATCTAACAGTTTTGATAGAATTGTTGTTATTTCGGCAGAAATATGGAAAACGTACTTCCTTTTCCCGGAACGGAAGCAACCTTGATATAACCGCCCTCGCCGGATATGATCTGTCGGGCAAGGTATAAGCCGATGCCGACCCCTTCTTGTTTCTGCACACTATTTGAGCGGTAAAAGCGAGCAAATATCTTCGCTTGCTCACTTTCCGGGATGCCTGAACCGGTATCCGATATATCGATCCTTGCAAACATTTCATAGCTTACGGCAGAAATAGTAATGGTGCCATGCTCTGTATATTTGATGGCGTTGTCTACGATATTAGCCAGCGCTTCCGCTGTCCATTTGAAGTCGAATACAGCAAAAGCATCGGTATCTTGCAGTCGCAAAGACAATCCTTTTTCAGAAGCCTTGGCAGTATATTGTTCTACTACGCTTTCAAGCAGCGGCTGCAGCGCTGCTTGCTGAGGGGAGAGTGAAATGATCCCGTTTTCCAGTCTGGAAAGCTTTACGAGAGAATCGATCAGAAATCGCAGCTTTTCCGATTGTTTGTACAGCGCCTCCACATTTGCCTTCGCCGATGCAGGCAGAGTTTCCTCCATCAAAAGCTCGCTGTATAACAGCAGGTTTGCAATCGGCGTTTTCGTCTGGTGGGAAATGTCCGCAATCAAGGTTTTGATTTTGTCTTTTTCCTGCGCTACATTTCGAGAAGATGCTTCTGCGGCAGAAAGATAGTGTGCAAACTTTGTTTCCAATGCAGACAGCTGGCTTTCATCAAAATTGGTTTCAGAAAAGGAGCCGGTCATGGCAGCGTCCAGCATCCTTTCGATTTCTTCCATCGTTTTTCTGGCCTTTCTCCGCTCCCATAACACAACAGCTGCCGCCGCCAGAAAACACAGCAGTATGATCACAATGCCGGTTTTATTCATCTTTTGTCACCCAGCTATAACCGATTCCATAGACGGTTTTAATATATTTCTGTGCACCAAGCTTATCCCTCAGACGCTTGATCGTAACAGACAAAGCATTTTCATCCACATATTCTGCGCCATCTGTCCAGATCCGGTCTACAAGGTCTCCACGGGTCATGGTTCGGCCTCGGTTTTCAACAAGCAGACGCAGTAATTTTTGTTCTGTTTTGCTCAATTCCACTTTTGAATCTCCCACATAAAAGGTCATAGCCTCAAAGTCAAAGTGAAATAGATCCATATGGAACGGCGCATTTTTATGGTTTGACGCTTGCTTTCGCAGTTGGGTATTCACCCTTGCCCGCAAAACCGAAAGAGAAAAGGGCTTGGTAATGTAATCATCAGCGCCTCTCTCCAGTCCGTCTACGATGTCCAGATCGGTGTCATTGGCAGTCAGCAGAATAACAGGAACTCCGGGCATGTTTTCCTTGATCTCCCGGAGCAGCTCAAGCCCACTGCCATCCGGCAGATTGATATCCAGCAGGATCAGGGATACACTCCCGCAAAGCAATTGTTCTCTTGCCGCTTTTAGATCATGGCAGGATATAATCTGACGGTCATCTGCTTTCAGCGCTTTGCATAAGCCTTGATTCAAACCGATATCATCTTCAACAATCAGTAATTGCTCCATGTATCTCACTCCCTCGTTATTCAAAGGCCACCATTATTTCCTTGGGTAATTTTTCGTTCTCACAGTTCAGAAGATAGGCGATTGCTCTGCTTGCAAATTTGTTCGTTTTCACTGTATCCCAATCGGCAAGCAAAATGACCTCTGCCTTGCCGTTCTCAAAATCTAATGATATTTCGCCCCATTCGCCGTCGCAGTCTGCCTGATATTCGTAGATTGCGGCGGCGATTTTCTTTTTTCGCTTGGTCTTGGATTTCTGTTTTAGCCGGACTGCATGGATTGCGCCCTCGGCAACCAAAAATTCCGTCAACTTGTCCACTGCTTTTCGGTAGGCTCGTTCTGCACCGCTGGCTGTACTGCCCTCAAACATAACCGCCAGTTCTTCAAAGGTGGGGCGGTCTTTCCATGAGCTGACACGCCCACAGGTCATGCAGATCGCAAGACGCTTTTCAAGCAAGGTCTGTTCCCGGTAATTCAGTTTCTCAAATGCCCGCTGCACCTTTTCTGCCTGTATGCCGTTCCAGAGGATATCGGTATAGTTCCAGCTATCGTCAAGGGCTACATCCTCGCCTGTTTCTTCGCCGTCCTCGTCTGTGACATAGAAAGGCTGCTGATTGCGGATTCCACGGACAACTTTCAGATATTCTTCCGCAAGGGCAAGGTCGCAGTTGTACTTCTTGGAAAACTCGCTGACCGCATCCTTGGTGTTATGGTACAGCCAAGCCATTGACCGCACCATTTTGTAATTGGTCAGAGAGGACACCGACCATTTTTCTTCGCCCATGCGAAAACGGAGCATAGCATCCCGGATGAACGGGAAAATGTATGTAGCATACTCTGCACCCTTGGCAAGGTCATAGTCCATCAGCTTTTGGAGCATTTGCTCCCGGCAGGAGAGCTTTATATCTATAAATCGGTCTGTGTCATACAGATCGCCGCCATCCACACCGAGAAAGTCTTTGATGCGCTTGTTAAGCTGCGGCTCGTAGTGGTGCAGAAAGAACGAAAAATATAGCAAATTCTTTTCCCGCAAAGCAGACAGGATATATTCATTCAGACTGTCCACCGCTGGCGGTTCCGGTTCCAGTTGGAAGATGCGCTCTGCCACATAGGGAATGATGCCGTCACCGTGCGGATTGACAGCGTATTTTGGTATGTATCCGGTCATATTCCATGTAAAATCACTCAGCATAGCGCACCTCCCTTCTCATTTCTATAAGAATCCCTTAAGACATTCTTTCATAAAAAGCATGAAGTATTTCTGCCAATTCCTGCGGTGATTCAATATTAACTTCATGTCCGGCACCAATAATCGTTTTTAATTCCACGTTCTTAAGCAATTCTGCCAATTCAATAGAAGCATTTTTATTCGCAGTATCTTTCTCGCCATATAACAATAGTGTAGGGCATGATATTTTGTGCAGAGAGTTGTTAAAGTCCAACTCCATCATGGTTTCGCATAGAAGTAAGAAATCAGCTTTTCTAAATCCCATTTGTTGAAACATGGATTTAGGCATAAATCTAAAGAGAAGATTTTGAAATTTCAGAAGCTTCTTGGGCATTTTATATTGTGTGGCGATAAGCACCAAGGAGCGAACTTTTTTCGGATATTGTATAGCATAGTTCAGAGCTAATACGCCCCCAAGCGATAAACCGCACAAATCAATAGGCTCATCATATTGATTGCAGTAATCTGAAAATGCAGCATATAGATTATCATAGGTCACTTCTTTGCTATGAACTAAATCAGGAAGATTCGGACACAAGCTGTAATCAGTAGTTTGCAAAATATCTATTGTTTTTGTCCAACTGTCAGATGTTTGTCCTAATCCATGCACATATATTTGTTTCATATTGTTCCCCCACTAAATATGTATCTTAGCTTCTGCAAGCAAAGCAGCCTGTTCCATTTCTTTTTCATAAGCTCCCTTGGCATAGGCTACATTGCTCAATGCCCGGAGCATCTTATCTTTTGCCAGCTTCTTCATAACCTCCGCAAGATCAGCGTCCAGAGTACCACGCTTCACATAGCGGTTTATGGTGTTCAGCCGTTTCTCATAAATCTGTTTCACCGGATGATCGTCCGCAAGCTCCCGTTGTTCTCTGCCTTTCAGGTTGCCGATCTGCCGACAGGTGCGGTGCAGCTTGTCCCCCGGTGCATAGCCGCCGCAGTATTTGGTGTGCCTTGCGTTGGTGGTCAGAAACCACTTGCCGCAGATTTTGCATTTCTTCGGTGCATGACCAACACATAAGCCCTCAAAAAGATCAGACCGGAACATCCCTACAAAGGATACATAGTGCATCCGCTTGACCAGCTTCGCAACTTTTTCGCCGGGACGGATGACCGATACATACTGAACGGAATTGTTCAGGGTAGACATCCAGGCATTGCCCTCCGTGATAGAGAACTCCGGCGGGAAATAGCTGCCGAACATTCTGGCGAAGCCCTCTGCGGTACGGTCTGCTTCATTTCCGTCTGATTTTTCCGCAAAATCAAGCATTGCGGTTTGGTATTCCCCAAGGGAGTATGCCAGATGCCCGAATACAGCAGTATATCGTTGGAGCATCATTGCATCGGCATAGTTCGGGATTTCTTCAAACTGCAAGGAATTAGTTGCGGCTTTTATGGCAAACTCCACATATTTCAGCGCATTGTCCACAGTAAAGACTTTTTCAATCCGTTCTCTGTGCTTTGAGATATTCATATAGGAGAACGGCGGTGTTTGACTGAGAATATCAAGCATCGTCAGAGCAGCTTCCTTTGCAATAGGACAGAGTGCAGAAGCATCCTGTCCGGCGTTTAATATTCCAAGCAGCAGATTGATTTTCTCGCATTGCTCGTTTATTTTTGCAATGGTATTCACAGGAACATTCAGTGCATCACAGACAAGCGTACCGACAGGAAATGTTTTGCTCTCATATATGACCGTATCCTGCCAGAAATCCAATGTCATCAATTCTTGATTCATGCTTGCCCTCCTGTCCTGTTTTTTCATTTTTCTAATTATATCATGTAAATGTGAAGAAATCTACGTCCTCAGATAAGTTGTCCTGTTTTTTGAAACAGGATTGTCCTGTCATTAGCCTGTTTTTTGAAAAATCCGTCATAACCATAATAGAAGGAGCGAAGCACCTGCCAATCACGGCGGGTGCTTCGTGCTTTCCAGACTATTATGAACGGAGGTTTTTCTATGACAATCTATGAAACCATCAAGGCGGCAATCAGCGTCAAGCAAGCCGCCGAACACTACGGGCTGAAAGTCAACCGAAACGGTATGGCTTGCTGCCCGTTCCACAATGACAGGCATCCGAGCTTGAAGCTGAATGAGGACTATTTCTTCTGCTTCGGCTGTGGAGCAAAGGGAGATGTGATCGACCTTGTGGCAAGGTTGTTCAATATGAGCAGCTATGAAGCAGCGCAAAAGCTGGCTTCGGACTTCGGACTTGACCCGAAACCGCCCACTGCCGCAGCTATGGTCAAGCCAAAGCGTCCCTATATCCGTCAGTTCCGGGAGGATGAAATGCTGTGTTTCCGGGTGCTGACGGATTATCTGCATCTGCTGGAAGATTGGAAAGTGCGGTATGCACCCAAAACACCGGAGGAGGCTCTGGATGATCGTTTTGTGGAAGCCTGCCAGATGCACTGTCCTATCGAATATATGGCAGATGTGCTGACCGTGGGTGATCTGGAAGAGCGGGTGGCATTGGTGGACGAGCTGATGAAGGAGGGAAAAATTACTTTTCTGCAAGAGTACATCACACGAAAGAAAAAGGAGGTGGCGCACCATGGCGAAGAACCGGAAAACGCCTGATATGAATTTGCCTGTCTGGTTTGATGGGCAGAACATCAACGAAGCTCTGTTTTGTGAAGAATTTCTGCATGAGCGCAGAATCATCTTCGCAAACGGAGCTTTTTTCACGCCCGATGGTCGAGTGACGGACGATCTCCCACTGCGTGGGGAGATTTACGACAAGCTGAAATTCTGTGCCGTGAACAACATCCCCCGGAAGATCACCAACATTCTGGAAGTGCTGAAACTGGAAGCGCAAGTGCCTGACTTCCCACCGGAGCAGGATCGCATCCATGTGTTCAACGGTACGCTGCTATTGAACGGCACATTTACCGAGGGCAGACCGGCTATCGTGCGAAGCCGTCTGCCTGTTGTCTACAATCCCGATGCTCCTGCGCCCGTGATCTGGCTGAACTTTTTGAATGGACTGCTCCATGCGGAAGACATTCCCACCTTGCAGGAGTTTATCGGTTATTGCCTGATCCCCTCCAACAAAGGACAGCGCATGATGGTGATTAAGGGCAACGGTGGCGAGGGTAAATCCCAAATCGGTGCGGTGCTTTCGGCTATCTTTGGCACAAACATGAAGGACGGCAGCATCGGCAAGATTTCTGAAAACCGCTTTGCCCGTGCCGATCTGGAGCACATCCTGCTGTGCGTAGATGATGATATGCGGATGGAAGCTCTGCGCCAGACCAACTATGTAAAATCCATCGTGACAGCACAAGGCAAGATGGATTTGGAACGTAAAGGCAAGCAGAGTTATCAGGGCTGGATGTTCGCCCGGCTGCTGGCATTCAGTAACGGTGATCTGCAAGCCCTGTATGACCGCAGTGACGGATTTTATCGCAGACAGCTTGTGCTGACCACCAAGGAAAAGCCGGTGGACAGAGCTGACGATCCTGATCTTGCAGAGAAGATGAAAGCTGAAGCCGAGGGTATCTTCCTGTGGGCATTTGAAGGCTTGCAGCGGCTTGTTGCCAACAACTTTAAGTTTACGGAGAGTGACCGTATCCGGGAAAACCGGGAAGCGGTCAAGCGTGACAACAACAATATCTTTGATTTCATGGATTCCGAGGGATACATCCAGCGTAAAGCGGATGCGTCCATCAGCTCCAAGGATTTCTATGAAATCTACCGGATGTGGTGCGAGGAAAATTCTCTTGCTCCGCTGAAAGCCCGCAGCTTCAGCGACGCCATGATTGCCAATGCCAAGAAATTCAATCTGGAGCATTGCAACAACATCACCAACTCTGCCGGACGGCGGGTTTGGGGATTCATGGGAGTGGAAGCCATTGCACGACCTCATATAAATGGGTTTTACGGAGATTCGCCGTGTACGTACGTACCGGAGGACATTCCGGAGGAATGGCGGCAGGTCGAGTAAATCCCATTGCTGGTACGTATGTACGCAGCAAAAGAGCGTAAAACGCTTGTTATAGAAACAGCACACATCCTCTCGTTCGGGCTGTTTCTATGTCCACAGGCTTTTGAAAAAGTGTCTGTGGACACCGACTGCAAGAGGAAGTTGACACAGAACAGCTTCATGCAGACGGGCTGACCATGGGAAAAGGCGCAGACATTTTCGCCTTGGTCAGCAGAGGTCACCGCAGTGACCGCATTCCCCCTCGGGAGAGCCCTCGGAGAGCCCACGGCACTTTGCAGCCAGTATGGATGAAAGTGTCATAGTGGGTTATTACACTTTGAAAAAGTGCCGTTCTCCAGCCTTCCGCTGTCTGCAAATCTCAAAGAAAGGAAAAATCCAATGGCAAGAAATGATGGAATAGACCGTACCGTAGCCAGAAATCAGGACTTGGAAACACCGGCTGATGTGGCGAAGGTACAGGAACACAATGAGCGTGAAAAGGACAGCTACAGCAATCAGGACATCGTGCCGGAACGCACTTCTCTGAACGTTCATTTCAAAGCACCCACGGACGATTATGTAAAAATGTTTGAGCAGATGGAACAGGATGGCGTGATCTCCACCAGAGGTCTGAAACCGGATGCCGTCAAATACGGTGAGTTGATCTTTGATGTGAACTCTGCTTACTTCTACAATCACGGCGGCTATGAATTTGCAAAACAGTTTTATGCCGATGCCTATAAAGCCGCCGTGGAGATCGTAGGCGGTGAGCAGTATATCCTATCCGCTGTGATGCACGCCGACGAGCGCAACCGGGCAATGTCCGAAGCTCTGGGCGAAGATGTGTACCACTACCACCTTCATGTGGTTTATATCCCGGTGGTAGAGAAGCAAATTCTGTGGTCGAAGCGATGTAAGGATGAATCCCTCCGGGGAACGGTAAAGGAAACGATCACGCAGGTCAGCCGCAGTAAAAAATGGGAGTCCAAGCCGGTGCTTGACAAGGATGGTAATCCAATGTTGAACGCAAAAGGAAAAAAGATTTTGAAGTCGTCCTACAGTGTGTTGCAGGATGACTTTTTTCATTTCATGCGAAATGCCGGATATACCGATGTGGAGCGTGGAGAGCGTGGCAGTACAGAGGAACATCTGACTGTGACCCAGTTCAAGGTGCAGGCAGAACAGCAGCGCTTGGAAGCTGTGACCGGGCAGGTGGCACAGGCGAAGCGGGGGTTGGAGAATGCCAAAGCTGCCACGGAGAAACAGAAAAAGAAACTGGAAGCTCTGCAAAAGGAAACCAAAACAGCAAAGACCGTTGCTCTGACGGTGCAGGAGATTGAAACGATGGGAAAGAAAGCCACATTCGGAAATAATATCACGCTGACACCGGATGAATGCGACACGCTCAAACGCTATGCGGTCAACGGCATTATCGCCAATGCTGACAACAAGCGCTTGAAGGAGAAACTGGCTTCCGCTGAAAAGACGGTTTCCATCTGGAAACAGCGGTATGAAGCAGTAAGCGAAAAATATATGGAACTGAAACAGAAAGCCCAGCCTTTTCTGGATGCACTGGAAATTGCATCCGAAAGGGTTCGGGCTTTTATCAATTCTATCCTCATCAGAGGAAAGGAAACGCAGGAACACAAACACCCTGCCCAGAAGCGTGGACAGGATATGGAACTTTGATGGAGGAATCGCCTATTGAAGAAATATTATGAGGAAGCGAAATATAATGCGGCATTTGACCGCTGTGTGGATGTTATGAGCCAGATGCTCCAGAAATATGGACATCAGGTTTTGGATAAATTGGAACAGGACGCACCGCAGGGAGTGGAGCATTCCGAGGAAAGTAATCAAGCGCAGCCTTTGACGGATAAGGCTGCGTAAAAATTTACAATTTACACGTTGCGTACTTGTTGCGGCTATGCTATAATATGTACGCAACGTGTATTTTTGCTTTTTTGGAGAAAAGACGAATGGATTGTAAAAACAGAATTATTAAGTTGCGTGAAAGCACAGGACTGAACCGGAAAGATTTTTGCAAGCTCGTCCATATTCCTTACCGGACTATGACCGAGTGGGAATTGGACAACCGCCATGCACCGGATTATGTGCTTAGACTTTTGGAGTATTATATCCGCAACGAGGGACTTATGGTAAAGGAAATGAATGAGGGAGGTGGAGATTCTGAAAAAGAAACAACTTAAATGCTATCTTTATACAAGAGTGTCCACCTCGATGCAGGTTGACGGATACAGCTTGGATGCCCAGCGTGACAAGCTGCGGAAGTATGCGGCATACGAGGATATGATCGTTGCCGGGGAGTATTCTGACGAGGGATTTTCCGGCAAGAACATTCAAGGGCGGCAGGAGTTTCAACGGATGCTGAATGACATCCAGGACGGCAAAGATGATGTTTCTTATGTGCTGGTCTTTAAGCTGTCCCGATTTGGCAGAAATGCAGCGGACGTTCTGAACTCTTTGCAACTCATGCAGGATTTCGGTGTCAATCTGATCTGCGTGGAGGATGGCATTGACAGCTCCAAGGATGCCGGAAAGCTGATGATCTCTGTGCTGTCTGCGGTGGCAGAGATTGAGCGAGAAAATATCCGCACACAGACAATGGCAGGACGGGAGCAAAAGGCTCGTGAAGGCAAATGGAACGGCGGTTTCGCTCCCTATGGATACAAACTGGAAAACGGAAACCTTGTCATTGCAGAGGATGAAGTGGAAGTTATCCGAGTAATCTATGATCGTTATATTCATACAAACGAGGGTGTTGCAGGAGTTGCAAAATATCTGAACCGCAATGGTTATGTAAAGAAACTAAGACAGAATAATACCATTCCGGGATTTTCAAGAGATTTTGTGAAAAATGTATTGTACAATCCTGTTTATATGGGAAAGATTGCTTACGGCAGACGAAGAACTGAGAAGAAACAGGGTACAAGAAACGAGATGCACGTGGTTGAGCAGTCGGAGTTCCCGGTTTATGAAGGACAACACGAAGCTATCATTTCCGAAGAGGATTGGTATCTGGCACAGGAAAAGCGCAAGATCAATTCCTTTAAGCGGGAAAAGGTCAACAATCCAGACCACGCACACATCCTGTCCGGTATCTTGAAATGCCCATGCTGCGGAAAGAGTATGTACGGCAATATCGCCAAGGCGCACAGCAAGGACAAGAAAACACGGTATTATTACTACTGCAAAAATACGGTTACGCCTACCGGACATGAGTGCAGCTTCCGACTGAATATCGAGCAGACGGAGATCAACAAGTTTGTGGCTAAGATTATATCCGCTATGGTCAACAATCCCCGATTTGTAGAAGCAATTCAGGCGAAAATCGGAACAGCAGTTGATACAGAAGATATGGAAAAGCAGATTGCTGTCCTACAAGGGCGGCTAAAGCAAGCCTTTGGAACGAAAAGCCGCTTGGAGCGTCAGATGGATACCTTGGACATCAACGATGCCCACTATGACAGAAAGATTTTGGACTTGCAGCGCCGCTATGATGAGCAGTATGATACAATAGAGGATATCGAAGTTCAGATTGGCGAATTGCAAGGTCAAATCCGCAGCATTCAGCAGGAGAAAATCTCCGGTAACAATATCTATCGGCTCTTACTGGCATTTGATGAAGTCTACCATTCCGCAACGGAAGCGGAACAGAAAGAGTTTATGAAAGCCTTTATCGAGCGAATTGAAATGTTCCCGGAGAAAAGGAAAGACGGAAGCTGGATAAAGAAGATTGTATTCAACTTCCCTGTGCCTGTTGATGGCGAGGAAGTGAAAGAACTTCCCTTGGAAACTGAAACAACCGTCGAGACGGTTGTTCTTTTGTCCCAACAAAAACCAGATGACACGATAGAGATCGACTTAGACCTGGACGAGCTGGATGCCACCAGTGCCGAGTTGAAAGCAACCTATCAGGAAATCAAAGATTATGTGCTGAAAGAATTTGGCTTGAAGGTTTCAAGTTTATATATTTCTCAGGTAAAACGCAAATGTGGAATTGAAGTGGGAGAAAACTATAATCTTCCAAAATCAGAAAATGCAAGAGTTCCACAATGTCCGAAAGAGAAAGAAGATGCTATCAAGGCTGCCCTGAAATATTTTGCGATGATCTAAGGACATCGCTGATTTCAAGGAGGAATAACACATGAAAAGCACATTTGAAAAAATGGGTGGAACCTACACACTTGGCGCAGACGGAATTTACTATCCGAATCTTGTCAGTACAGATGAAGAACCGCATTATGGGAAATATGGAATGATGCGGAAAACGTATCTGAAAGAGCATCGTCCGGCAATGTATTCACTGTATATGTTGGAAGACAGACTGACAGAACATCTGAATACTGTGGACGATGAAGCACAGGAGAGAATGGATATTCTGGTGCGTCAGATGATGGAGAGGCAGGGCATTACGGAAGAATTGAAAGCTCGTGACCAGATGGAATGGGTTAGAGCGGTAAATAATGCCCGGAATGCTGCAGAAGAGATTGTGTTGAAAGAATTAGTGTATATTTAAAGCGTGGAAAGCTCCTTCGGGAGCTTTTTACCGTTTCTACAAACAATTTTTTCATGTGCCGGGAGGCAATCTATTTACATGGAACAGATGCAGAGCGAGAAAATATTGGAAGGTTATGATTCTTGATCAGCTTTTTTTGCTCTTTTGAAGATGGTAAAAAAACAAGTGATATGGTAAAATAATACTGTTAGATTGAACAGGCAGAAACGAGAAAAGTTGATGAATTAAGAAATGTAATTGCAAATCAATTTGCCTGCGAATATAAGGCTTATGTCTTTGGGGAAATCTGTAATGCATTCATTGATGATTTGATTAGATTAATGGAAAATAGTATTAAAAATGAACAAGGCAATTTTTAGTTGACATAAGGAGAACAGAAAAATATGAAA
>OHZM01000275.1_pt1 | contig 16546 bp, 14 predicted proteins | sample 1580481 | NCBI WGS metagenome assembly OHZM01 (sample SAMEA3882506, study PRJEB24775) | human gut metagenome | biome: human-associated habitat; feature: intestine environment; material: feces | place: Netherlands | collected 2009/2010 | reverse complement strand
ATTATTATGACCGGAGTATCCCCAATTCTCCTGACATAGTCAAGCAATTCATAACCATTTATCTCAGGAAGCATAATATCAAGCAGCAGCAGATCATATCTGTTCTGCTCAATTTTGTCCGCCCCTTCCTTGCCATCAAACGCTCTTTCGCATTGATATCCCTCTGCCTTCAGGGTGTTGCATATTAAATTATTTATGTCGTTGTCATCTTCCACTATGAGAATACTGGTCATAAGCTGCTCCTCTTCTATGATTATGATAGAATTATTATAGCATAAAGATGTGTCATAGTTGTAAAAAACACCCTGTTATTTAACTCAATAATAGGATGTTTTACCGGCACTTATACAAATATATTCTCACACATACATACTCCAGACAGCTCTAATCTGAGATGATATATTTTTGAATAACCATCTTTTGCCACTTTTTTCAATGCTGTTTGGATCATTTATTGAAAATCCTTCATCATCATAGCCTGTTATAACCATAAAATGTCCTGTATCGGTAAAATCTCCCGGTCCTACATTTACCACAATAGGATGTCCTTCATCAAGCTCTGCTTTCATTCTGCTCTCATCCAGCGCCACTGCCTTTGCTTTTACGCCGTAGTGCATGCAGCCTTCACTTATAAGCGTCCATGAACTTCCCGATCCATCCACACTGTAACCGGTTTCCTTTGAATACTTTGCTACTGCAATAGGTGATGCCTCCCTATTGTGCGTCAGATAAACCACTACCATCGAAAGTGTAGTGGGACCGCATCCGCTTGCTGCAAAGAAATTGCCGCTATATTTTTCGTATCCCCAGCGTTTATCCCACTGCACAAATAACGGAACACTATCCATAGACGCTTCTTCTGTCAAATCAATTGTGTGTTCCTTCACATGTTCCGCCGGATAATCATACACAAACTCAAGTGCCTCTTCATTCTTCAAAGCAAGGTCCTTTAGCTGTTTTGGATATTGGGTACTGTTCATTATATCATCAAGCATCGACTGATTATTTTGTATCTTATTCTTTCCAGAGATTTTGCTATTTTCTATAACAGCATTATCATATGTATTATTTCCGGCTTCAACATCATATTTATTTGTCCTGCCATCACCGGATCTTATCATACGGCTTCCAACAGCCACAAATACAGCCACAGCTATTATACTACAGGAAAATATGATAAAACGCAGTATCTTTCTGTGCCTGCGTCTCCTTCGACGTAAACTTGCCCCATGTCTGCAACATTTGTTTTGTGTCATGTCCACTTTCTATCCTCCTGCTTCTTTGTAACTGATATTATGTATCACTACTCTATCAAAAGCATTCGTTTATTATGTTGCATACTTGTGTCATAGTTGTAAAATGTTCCAATATTAAATTGTATAAATAAACTGACCAATGGCAGTATTGCAGGATATTTTAACCTGTCACTGTATTAAGCAACTTTTGACTATATATTCTTTTATTTTGGCAAGTAATAATTCTTTTCGTATTCTATAATGGCATCGTAAACAGAAAGGAGATGAATTTCCATGAGAAATAAATTACACAATTTTATTAATAACTTACTTAGCTTTTATGCAAGCTTCTTTACTCACAGATTTTATCAAATGTAATGTGCATAGCATACATAAAATACCTGATGTCCCCCATATCCTTCCACTAAAGCTATGAGTTGCATTCCAGTTTTCTTCATCCTGCAATGTCAATACGATCCTGATTCCTATCGTATTGTTCTGCTTAATCTTTGGCAGGTAATTTCCTATAACAATAAACAATAAACTTGTTCCATAATATATTAATCCAATAAATTCTTCACACCTGCATACAAAATTTACTTCATGCTCTGTACAGGTCTCACCTATTCTGTTTTGCGGAAAAACTGTGTTTCTTCTTAATATTTCATCCGTCACCTTAAAATCTGAATAATAATGTGAATAGTACTCGTCATAATATTCACATGCCCTCTGTTGCTTTTCATATTCTTCTTTTAAAATATCGAGTAGTGTATCGTCTATATCAATCGTTCTATATGATTTATACTTTGGCTCACAGAAATACCAATATCCATTTGACTCCGATGTTCCATTAGTCCTCTTTTTTTCTTCTTCAGTTCTCTTACCAGCATACCACTGTACCTGTCTATTAACTGTTATAGTCTTATTCACAAAATCAATATCATCCCATATCAGCCCAAATACCTCACCCGGTCTCATTCCTGTATGATAAGCTATCTTTAAAGGAATAAAACTGCTCGTACCCTTTGGAAATCTCTCAAATATCTTATCTACCTAATCTTTTTCAAGGAAAATATGCTGCTTAAATCTAGTAGGTCTATCCGGCTGTTTATTCTTTGGGATAACAAGGTTAACTGCCGGTGACGCAGGTATATAATTTCTGTCTACCGCAAAATTAAATGACTTGGTGAGCAAACCCTTAATTGAAGTAACTGTATTCACTGAAAATCCATCATTGTATAAATCTGTAATAAATGCCTGAAGATTATCCTTATTTATAGATTTTATTCTGTATGCTCCCAACTCTGGTTTAATATATAATTTAATTTTTTTCTCGTATCCTTTAATCGTCTGTTCTTTACACGTATTCTTACAATCATTTTCTATCCAGAAATCAAGAAAATCTGAGTAAGAAATATTATTGTCAACAACTACCTCACCAACATTCTCATATTCATACAATGCCTGCCATCCTGCAGCTCTTGCTTCACGTTTTGTGGCAAATCCGGATTTTGTTCTCCTTCTTCTTTTGCCCCCTTCATGTGCCAATTCAAAACAATACTCATACACTTTCTTACCATTTTTCAAATACCTTTCTCTCACAATTACTTCGCTCATTTACTTCTCCTTTCGCACAAGAGATATTAGAAATTTTAATAAATAAAAATACAAAAGGCTATGACCTGCGAGGCATAAAATATAACCGGAATTAGTATTCCAAGTCGCCATAAACAATTATTTTTGTCAACCTGCGTCGCCCAAGTCGCCAATATTTCACTTTCCACGTCGCCAATAATTAAATATGGCGACTTGAGGGCAGCGTGCAGCTATTTTTACACCAAATCCATAAAATGAGCTAAAAAAAAGAGACTCATACCAAAAATGATATGAGTCTCCAAAAAGCCTATAAAATCAAGCTTTCTATTTAGAATTTGCCCTCATCAGCAGCCTGCTGTACAGAAACGGCAACTGCTACTGTAGCACCAACCATTGGGTTATTACCCATTCCGATAAGTCCCATCATCTCAACGTGAGCTGGAACTGATGAAGATCCTGCGAACTGTGCATCTGAATGCATACGTCCCATTGTATCTGTCATACCGTATGAAGCTGGTCCTGCTGCCATGTTGTCTGGGTGAAGTGTACGTCCTGTACCACCGCCTGATGCTACTGAGAAGTACTTCTTGCCCTGCTCGATACACTCTTTCTTATATGTACCTGCTACCGGATGCTGGAAACGAGTTGGGTTTGTAGAGTTTCCTGTGATAGAAACACCAACGTTCTCGTGATGCATGATTGCAACACCTTCCTGAACATCATCTGCACCGTAACACTTAACTGTTGCACGGAGTCCATCTGAGTATGCATGCTCAGAAACGATGTTGAGCTTAGCTGCCTTGTAGTCATACTGTGTCTCTACGAATGTGAATCCGTTGATACGTGAGATGATCTGTGCAGCGTCTTTTCCAAGTCCGTTAAGGATAACACGCAGTGGTTTCTGACGAACCTTGTTTGCCTTCTCAGCGATTCCGATAGCACCCTCAGCGGCTGCGAATGACTCGTGACCTGCTAAGAAACAGAAGCACTCTGTCTCCTCCTCGAGGAGCATCTTTCCAAGGTTACCATGTCCTAAACCTACCTTACGGTGATCAGCAACTGATCCAGGGATACAGAATGCCTGAAGTCCCTCTCCGATTGCTGCTGCAGCGTCTGCTGCTCTTCTACATCCTTTTTTGATTGCGATTGCTGCACCAACTGTGTATGCCCAGCAAGCGTTCTCGAAACAGATTGGCTGGATTTTCTTTACCTGATCGTAAACATCAAGTCCAGCGTCCTTTGTAATCTTTTCAGCTTCTTCGATTGAGCTGATACCATAGCTGTTAAGTACAGCATTGATCTGGTCTATTCTTCTTTCATATGATTCAAATAATGCCATTGTCGTTCTCCTTTCCTCTTATTCCTGTCTTGGATCGATGATCTTAACAGCACCCTGCTCTGGAGTTACACGACCGTATGATCCTGAAGCTTTCTCCCAAGCTGTGTTAGCGTCATCACCCTTTTTGATAAAATCTGTCATTTTTCCAAGAGAAACGAACTGGTATCCAATTACTTCATCGTTCTTGTCAAGAGCGATTCCTGTTACATAGCCCTCAGCCATCTCAAGGTAACGAACTCCCTTTGCCTTTGTTGCGTACATTGTACCAACCTGTGAACGAAGTCCCTTTCCTAAATCCTCAAGTCCTGCTCCAACAGCAAGTCCATCATCAGAGAATGCAGACTGTGTACGACCGTAAACGATCTGTAAGAATAACTCTCTCATAGCTGTATTGATGGCATCACAAACTAAGTCTGTGTTTAATGCCTCAAGAATTGTCTTACCCTGTAAGATTTCTGCTGCCATAGCTGCAGAGTGTGTCATTCCTGAGCATCCGATAGTCTCAACTAATGCCTCTTCAATTACTCCATTCTTTACATTGAGTGAGAGCTTGCAGGCACCCTGCTGTGGTGCACACCAGCCTACACCGTGTGTAAATCCTGAAATGTCCTCAATTTTCTTAGAATGAACCCATTTTCCTTCTTCTGGGATAGGAGCTGGCTCATGTTTTGCGCCCTTAGCTACAGGACACATGTTTTCAACTTCCTTAGTGTAAATCATCTTAAGACTCCTTTCGTTATGGTTTTAACATACCCAATTTATTTTCTCATATTTTTTGTCATAAGTCTAGAGTATCATCGACAAAAAACAACAAAAATACAATATTTTTTCAAACAACATTACTATTTTTTAAGAACTACGTTGTCCTTGTCCTTGAAAATGTGGTTTGCAGGAATGACTCCGCGTACTCTTGAAAGCGGATAAATGTTTGAATTTCTTCCTATTACTGTTCCCGGATTGAGCACTGAGTTGCAGCCCACCTCCACATGGTCACCGAGCATAGCGCCGAATTTCTTGCGGCCGGTTTCAATCTCCTCTTTTGTATCGTAAACATCCTTTACGACTACAAGAGTCTTGTCACTCTTTACATTTGATGTAATAGAGCCTGCGCCCATATGTGATTTGTAGCCCAGGATTGAATCTCCTACATAGTTATAATGAGGCACCTGTACTGAGTTGAAGATGATTACATTTTTAAGCTCTGTGGAATTTCCTACTACTGAGCCCTTGCCTACGATTGCACTGCCACGGATAAAAGCACACTGTCTGATTTCTGCGTCCTCGCAGATGATTAGCGGACCGTGCAGATATGCGCTGTCAAATACTGTTGCGCTCTTTGCTACCCAGATATCCTCTCCTCTTTTCTCATAGATTTCAGGGTCGAGTGTTGGTCCGAGCTCCTTGATGAAATCACTTATTCCGGCAAGTGCCTCCCATGGATAAGTGAACTGCGATAAATACTCCTTTGCGATTGTTTCATCCAGATTATAGAGATTTGTTATTTTAGCGTTTTCCATTTTCTATGTCCTTTCTTTTATTTATTATGTGAAAATTATTGACTATTTTTTTAACTGTCATTTTAATATTTAAACTTAAATATAAGCATTAAACATAAATATAAAAAATCATATTAATTATAGATTTAATAATTAATTATAGGCAGAGCTACTCACCGAACAGCTCATGCGCCGCCGCAAGTGCCGCCTCCGACACATCATCTGCCTGTGCACTATCAGCTACCATATCGAGACCAGCCAGAAATTCCTCGGGGATTCCCATCTCATTCAGGGTTGTCTCATCCGGCGCATCATCTGCCGTGCTCTGTACTTCAGCATTGTTATGTACTTCAGCCGTGCTCTGCACTTCTTCCTCACCTGGGTTATCGAAATCAAATGATATCTGGTCATTTTCAAACTTAAGACATGTATCAAATACATTTCCCGCCTTGGAGGTGAAGCCTGTGACCTTCTTTTTGGTCTTTCCTGTGGTAAACAGCTCCGTGAGAATTTCCTCTGAAAGCTCCACCTTTGCCACAGTATGCCAAACATTGAAGCCGCACTCACACTCATATTTCCACTGTGTCTTTTTGAGAGGTCTGCCACACTTTGGACAGAGTACATTGGTCTCGATTGGCTTTGGTTTTTCGGGGAAATCAAAGGCTATATCTCCGTCTTCGGTGAGCTTTAGCGGTGCGTCAAACTTCATGCCTGTCTTTGAGACAAATCCTGATATAACTTCTGTCTTTTTCTTTGTCAGAAGCTCCTTAAGGACTGATTCCTTTATCTTGACGCTTGCGACCTTGCCCACCATAAAGCGGCAGCTCTCAGGATCATCACGCCTGTTGTTCTCACATACAAAGCCAAACGGCGCCACCTGGATTTTGCCTCCGCACTTCGGACATACTACATCCTTCACTGTCTTTGGCTCTACATGGTCAAAATCAAACTGGACAGAGAGCTTTTTGTTTTCATCCTCCTTAAGCACCAGGCACGCATCGAAGCGTTTCCCGCTTTTGGATTTAAATCCTCGTATGGTCTCGGTCTTTTTATCATTAAGAAGCTGCTTTAGGTTTGCGGCTGTGATTGTCTTTCCCGCAATCTGTCCCACCGAAAAGCGGCAGCTTCCCGGCTCATCACCCTTGTAGTTCACACAGCCATAGCCAAACGATGTCTTTTTTATCTGACCACCACAAAGCGGACAGACAACATCCTTTATGATTTCGTCCTCCACATTGTCAAAGTCAAATGCTACGACGGTGTGCATTTTCTCACTTCCCTCTGTGACCGGTTCCTTCTTTAAGACAAGGCATGCGTTGAAGCGCTTTCCCGATTTTGATTTAAAGCCCTTTATCGTCTCTGTTCTGCCGTTTGCCATGAGCTCTAAAAACTGTACCTGTGACAGCTGCTTGTCTGCTATCCTTCCAACGAAGAAATGGCAGCCATCCTCTGTCTGTCTGTTATAGTTTGCACATCGGTAGCCGTATGGTGACACATATATATCGCCCCCACAGTCCGGACATACAATACCCTCGACCTTTTGCGGCTTTACATTTTCAAAATCAAAGGTGGCTGATACCTTGTTCGTCTGTTCATCCTTGTTGAGCTTTAAGCATGCATCAAAGCGTTTGCCGCTCTTCGACTTAAAACCACGGATTGTGTCGGTGATTCCTTCTTCAATCAGCTTTTTGACCTGTTCCTCCGGGATATCCAGTCCTGCCACCTGTCCGATATTAAAATTACATCCTGATTTATCATTTTTATAATTAGCACAGCCATAGCCAAACGGTGTGGTCACTATCTCACCGCCGCAGACCGGGCACTTGACACCTATCTTTCGTCTGGCCGCCGCACCTCTGGCATTTTTGCCTGCAAAGCTGCTGATACGGTCTGCAATCTCAGGGCGCAGATTCTGCTCAATCATCTTTTCTGTCTCTTTTCGGATAAAGCTCTCAAGCTTTCCCCTGTATTCCCAGAAATCCACCGTGCCCCTTGTAATTCCGTCCAGTCCCTTTTCCCAGTTTGCTGTCATCTTTGGATTAAGAAGTGCCGGAACTGTCATGTATACGACCTCAAATACCATCTCGCCAAGGCTTTCTGGTGTGAGTATCTGCGTCTTTTTGTTCAGATTCAGATATCCTATACGGACAAGCTTCTGGATTATCTCCGCTCTCGTTGCTGAGGTGCCTATTCCTGAGCCCTTTATCTGCTCACGAAGCTCCTCGTCCTCGATAAGCTGTCCTGCATTTTCCATGGCAAGCACCATGGAGCCTGATGTATAGCGCTTTGGCGGAGATGTCTTACCAAACTTGATATTATAGCCTTGGCATGCTATCTCATCCCCCGCCTTTAGCTTATCGGCAAGCTCAAGCATCACCTTGGGATTTACGACTATCTCATCATTGCTGCCGTTTGCTGTGCTGTTTTCATCTGTACTATCTGCAGTTTCACTGTTTTTACCAAGTATTCGTGCGTTTGATTCCTCAAACGACTTCTTTTTCGGCGGATTCGCCACCTGTAAATAGCCCTCGCTCTTTAGTACCTTTGATGATGCAAAAAAACTTTCCTTATCCACATCTACGACAAGCTTCACATTCTCATACTCTGCCGGTGGATAAAAAATACTAAGGAAACGCCTGACAATCAGCTCAAATACTGCTCTTTGAAGCGATGTGAGCCCCGAAAGCTCTGTAAGCTGACCTGTCGGAATGATAGCATAGTGGTCTGTTACCTTGCTGTCATCCGTGTACTGCGTATCAGCTATGTTGGCATATAGCCTCTTTTGCATAATATGCTCCACAAAGTCTGCTGTCGGTTCAAAACCTTTAAGCCTGCTTATATTTTTTCCAATCTCCTTTGCCACAGCGCTTGAGAGCACCCTGGCATCTGTTCTAGGATAGGTGGTGAGCTTTTTTTCATACAGATCCTGAGCCACCTGTAATGTCTCATCAGGGCTGATTTTAAACTTCTTTGAGCACTCTGCCTGCAGCTCCGCCAGGTTGAAAAGAAGCGGTGCTCTTTTTTTAGCAATATTCTTAACTATAGATTTAACTTTTGCCTGTTTGCCGTTTAATTCTTCAATTAAAGCGAGTGCATCTTTTTCCTCTTTGAAGCCGTTTTCCTTGTATAAAAGCGGTGATTCAAAGTACCTTGAGCCTTCTACAGCCTTCCACTCTGCCTCTACACCGGCATCCGTAAACCTGCCGATTACCCTGTAAAACGGAGTCTCCTTAAAGTTTCTGATTTCGCGCTCACGGATTACTACCATTCCAAGCACACAGGTCATCACTCGTCCGACCGCGATTGCCGTGTACGAGCGTGTACCCGCTGCATCGTTTAGCAGATTGCCGTATTTGACCGACATGACACGCGAAAAGTTGATGCCCATCGCATAGTCCTCGATGGTACGCATGATGCCGCTCTTTCCGAGGTTTGCATACGCACTCATCGGCTTTGCCTCTTTTATGCCTCTTAGGATTTCTTCCTCGGTCTGCGAATCTATCCAGACTCGAAGCTCCTCCATGCCTTCCCTGACACCACCAAAGTTTCTGATATTCTCCTCGATGGTCTGTCCTTCTTTTCCGGCATCACCTGCCCAGTAAACTCTGTCAATGTCCTCTCTCTGCAAAAGAGCGTGCACAATATTGTACTGCTTGCGCACGCTGTCTATCACATCATATTTGTATTCCTTTGGCAGAAACGGCAGATCCTCAAGACGCCATTTCTTGTATTTCATGTCGTAGGACTCAGGGTAGACCAGCCCGACTAGATGTCCCACGCACCATGAAATCACATATTCTCCATTTTCTATATAACCGTCATTGCGTCCGCTCACCCGCAGCACCTTCGCAAATTCCTGTGCCACGGATGGCTTCTCTGTTATTATCAGTGATTTTCCCATAAGCTCCTCTATAATTCATCCATGGTCATCATTGGCTTGTCCCAGTTGCAGAAGCCGATGATGCTCCTTCTATCCTCGCTCTGAGCCACGATGATTTCCTCCTTTTGACAGCCTCTCCTTCCGTAGAGCACTACGAGCTGGTTACCCGACTCTTTATAGAGCTGCTCAAGTTTCTCTAAATCCGTGTGTTTTGCTTTCATAATATTACTCCAAAATAATCAACTTGAAATATTATATCACAATTTAACACATATACAAATAGATTTTAATTATAATTTCCGAGCTCCTATTGTAGCTTTCACTTTATTTCTGACAAACATATAGCAGATAGCCTGCATGATGATTGTCGCTATCCATGAACCGGGATATGATATAAACAGGAAAAACAGCGATCTGTGGCTTGGAAACAGACCATATATCCAGATAATTCTGACTCCGACTGTTCCTATTATAGAAAGTATCATAGGTACTGTTGAGTATCCCATTCCTCTTAGTGCTCCCGGAAAAAGGTCCATGATTCCACACAGGAAATATGGGATTGTTGTAATCGAAATAATCTCAAGTCCTGATTTAATTACCTCGCTATTACTAGTATATATGCCAAGTATCTGTGTTCCAAATATGTATGAGGCACTTCCCATCACAAGTGCTACCGCTGTCGTGAGAAACAGACAGTCTATCAGTACCCTGTCCATTCTCTTTTGTTTTCCTACCGCATAGTTCTGGCTTGTAAAGCTCATGCAGGCCTGTGTGATTGAGTTGACAGATACATACAAAAAGCCAAGTATATTGTTTGCCGCCGTATATCCAGCCATGGCTATTGAGCCAAAGGAATTGACTGATGACTGAAGCATGGCATTTGAGATATTTATGACTGTGCTCTGTATGCCGGCCGGAATTCCCACCTGAAATATCTGAAGCATATATTCCTTATCAATCGCAAGCTTATTAAAGCAGAGCTTATAGCTGGTATCTGCTTTGCTCAAACAATATAATACAAGTACGCTGGAAACAAACTGCGAAACAATTGTACCGATTGCAACACCTGCAACATCCAGTTTACACACTATTACAAAAAACAGATTGAGCAGTGCATTGATACAGCCTGAAATAATCAAAAAGATAAGAGGTCTCTTTGTATCGCCGACAGCACGCAAAATTGCCGCACCATAGTTATAAAGCATAAAAAACGGCATACCGAAAAAATAAATCCTCATATAAATAGTGGAAAGACCTATGACATCATCCGGTGTACCCATGATTTCCAGCGCACCCCTTGCAAAAATAACACCGACCACACCCATCACAATACCACTTATGAGTGCAATCATAATAGCGGTGTGCACCGTCTTAGACATCTCCTTATCCTTGCCTGCCGCATAAAATCGGGCAGCGAGCACATTCGCACCAAGCGATATACCCATAAACAGATTGACAAACACATTGATAAGTGCCGTAGTCGAGCCAACAGCCGCAAGTGATTTGCTGCCACTAAACTGTCCCACGACAATAATATCCACCGCATTAAACGCTAACTGTAAAATGCCCGAAATCATAAGCGGCAACGCAAACGAAATGAGCTTATCCATTATTGAACCGTTCACCATATCAATTTCATACTTATTATTCTTCACTTATCTCTACCTCTTAAAAAATATTCTCCTCAGCCTATCTATTTTACCACGATAAAATATAAATTCAAGCGTAACAATTAAGCCACCCGAGAATAATAAATCTAACAAAACTAAAAAAAAGAGAGTCCCTTTTAAGGGACTCGACTTTTGCATAATAATTAATTCACAGAGTGAGGATTTTCCGTTCAATACACTGCCTTCACCGGAGAGTACACAGTATGTTCCGAAGAAAAAATATGAACTGCCACGGGTTTCCAATAGGTCAAATGACAGTTTAGACTTGAAAACTGCCATAGCCTATCCATAAAAAATCCCGTGGCTAACTTCATATTTTTTCTGAGGAATACTACTGTGTGCTACACCGGTGCCCACAGCCCACAAACGGAAAATCCGCCCTCATAATAATATTTTCCAGCAAATTGCTAAATCTACTTCTTTGTGATGTAACCCTGTGCCTTAAGAAGCTCTGCACAAAGCACTGCTCCACCGGCTGCACCACGTACTGTGTTGTGTGAGAGTCCGACGAACTTCCAGTCATAGACTGTATCCTCTCTGAGACGTCCGACATTGATTCCCATACCATGCTCATAATCCACATCAAGTGCAACCTGAGGACGATTATCCTCTTCACAGTATCTGATGAACTGCTTTGGTGCGCTTGGAAGCCCAAGCTCCTGTGGTACTCCGCTGAACTTCTCGAGTGCCTCGATGAGCTGCTCCTTTGTAGGGTTCTTTTTGAACTTGACAAATACAGCTGCTGTATGACCGTTTAATACAGGAACACGGATACACTGGCATGTGATAACCGGTAACTCTGCAGGAACGATCTGTTTCTTCTCATCATCCACATATCCCCAGAGACGAAGTGGCTCTTTCTCAGATTTCTCTTCCTCTCCACCGATGAATGGAATGATGTTTCCAACCATCTCAGGCCAGTCCTTGAATGTCTTTCCGGCACCTGAGATTGCCTGATATGTTGTAGCAACAACCTCATATGGCTCAAACTCTTTCCATGCTGTAAGAACCGGAGCATATGACTGGATTGAGCAGTTTGGTTTTACTGCTACGAAGCCTCTCTTTGTACCGAGACGCTCCTTCTGATATTTGATAACCTCCATGTGCTGTGGGTTGATTTCAGGTACAACCATTGGCACATCAGGTGTCCATCTATGGGCACTATTGTTTGAAACTACAGGAGTCTCTGTCTTTGCGTAGTCCTCCTCGATCTTCTTGATCTCGTCCTTTGACATATCAACGGCTGAGAATACAAAGTCAACCTGTGAAGCAACCTCTTCTACCTCATTGACGTTCTTTACGATGATTTTCTTAACTGCCTCAGGCATTGGTGTGTCCATTTTCCATCTATCACCAACGGCGTCCTCGTATGTCTTGCCTGCACTTCTTGGGCTTGCTGCAATTGTTGTTACCTCAAACCATGGATGATTCTCTAAAAGAGAAATAAATCTCTGTCCTACCATTCCTGTTCCACCGAGGATACCTACTTTAAGCTTTTCACTCATTACTCTAATCTCCCTATCTTCTAGAATTTCTTCGACCATGTCATACACTATACTTTGACATTAAAACCAGGTTTTGTCCGTCTGTCGCGTACAACTGTCTTTATAGGAAATATATTACTTGAAACTCTAATGAAAAACAAGGAAAAAACTATATTAAATTAATAATTTTTATCCCTGTTTTTTATAAAATATGCACAAAAACTACACTTCATCCTGCCAATTTGACTTCATATACTCGTCGTAAACGGCAATTACCTTGTCCATTGATGTCTTTGATGGTGCTCCAACTGTACACCTTGTGCTGACACAGGTCTCCATTGAAATGGCATCAAATACATCCTCCTCAAATACCGGAGAGATGGCCTTGAGCTCGTCGATGCTCATATCGTCGATTGCAATGCCCTTGTCGATGCAGTAAAGCACTATTCTTCCTACAATACCGTGTGCATCCCTGAACGGTACACCCTTTTTAACGAGATAATCAGCTGCATCTGTGGCATTTGTAAAGCCATTGTTTGCACTCTTTCTCATCACGTCCTTGTTAAACTTCATTGTATCAATCATTCCTGTAAAAAGTGCGATACATCCCTTTGCAGTGTCGAATGCATCAAATGCCAGCTCCTTATCCTCCTGCATATCCTTGTTGTACGCAAGCGGAATACCCTTCATGGTGGTGAGAAGCGACATGAGCGCACCGTATACACGGCCTGTCTTTCCTCTGACAAGCTCTGCTATATCAGGATTTTTCTTCTGTGGCATGATTGAGCTTCCTGTGCTGTACGCATCGTCAATCTCAACAAACTGGTACTCGTTTGAATTCCATATGATAATTTCCTCAGAAAAACGTGACAGATGCATCATGATAGTTGAAAGAGCCGATAAAAACTCAATCAGATAATCCCTGTCTGACACACCGTCCATACTATTAAGTGTCGGTCCGTAAAAATCCAGAAGCTGTGCTGTATAGTCCCTATCAAGTGGATATGTAGTGCCTGCAAGTGCTCCTGAGCCAAGCGGACAATAGTTCATTCTCTTATATATATCGCACAGTCTTGATCTGTCTCTCTTAAACATCTCAAAATATGCGCCCATATGGTGAGCCAGAGTGATTGGCTGGGCCTTCTGCAGATGTGTAAAGCCCGGCATGATAGTCTGTGTGTTTTCCTTCATAATCTTAAGGATAACAGCTAAAAGCTCCTTAAGCTCATTATCAGTCTCCTTCACTGTCTTTCTGGTGAAAAGACGCATGTCAAGAGCTACCTGGTCGTTTCTGCTTCGTCCTGTGTGAAGCTTCTTTCCTGTGTCACCAAGCCTGTCTATGAGTGTAGCCTCAACGAAGCTGTGGATATCCTCATACTTTGAACTGATTTCAAGCTCCCCTGACTCTACCTCCTTAAGTATCTGCTTTAGGCAAGCCACTATATCGTTGCTCTCTGCTTGTGAAATGATGCCCTGCTTTCCAAGCATCGTGACATGGGCGATGCTGCCCTCTATATCCTCTTTATAAAACTTCTGATCAAATGAAATGGACGCATTGAAATTGTAAACGAGCTGATCTGTCTCCTTTGTGAAACGTCCTCCCCATAACTGTGCCATGAGATTCCTCCTTGATTATTAAATGATGATTTATTTTCATGTATCACAATGTATTGTATAAAAATAAGATGTAATACCGCCGCCTGCTCTAAACAGCCGCTTTACTGTGCTAAATTATATAATAATTTTTGTTGTCACGCAACCACATTTTCACCCACGTGCTGCAATCTCTCTGTCACGTTGCTCCTTGGAAAATACACAGCCGCAATAGTACTGCCTGTACATATCATACTGCTTTGATATTTCTGTGGACTTTTTATATCCCTCTTTCTTCTTAAAATCAGAGAAAAGATATCGCACTCCATATTGGCTCTCTAAGTCTTTTCCTATCTCATTGAGCTTTTCGGCATTCTTCAACGGGCTGATGGAAAGTGTCGTAGTAAAAAAATCAAAGCCATGCTCCCTTGCATACTGTGCACTCTCCTCAAGACGCAGCCTGTAGCACTTAAAGCACCTCTCCCCGCCCTCAGGCACAGCCTCCATGCCGCGTGCCATATCGTAAAAGCTCTTGGTGTCGTACACACCCTCCACAAAGTGAACCGGATTTTTCACCGGAAACTCATCTATAAAGCGCTTCTGCTCCTGTGCTCTCATGTGATATTCCTCTGGCGGGTAAATATTTGGATTGTAATAAAATACCGTCACCTTAAAATACTCCGAGAGCGTCTGTATGCAGTATGTGCTGCACGGCCCACAGCAGCTATGAAGCAAAAGCCGTGGAGTGCAGTTATTGTCCATACAGTTTTCTTTTATTAAATCTTCCATTAATTTTTGATAGTTAATTTTATTTGCCATATTATATTATTTCTTTCTCAAAATTCAAAAATTTTTGACATATCCCAAAATATTATTTCAGGTAACTATTCTGCATATTTACTATTCTGATTAATTACTATTTCCGATATAAGCTGCATAATACGAACAAGGGCCGGAAGTCTCCTCCCGGCCCGGCTCATACTAATCCTCTTCTTCATATCCGAACATTAGTCTAAAAATCTTTTTTCCTGTTTCAGTCTTGAATATGCACTTATATGCCTTGTCGATTGCACGGTTTCCCGCATCATCCTCATACAGATTTACGAGGAAATCAGCCTCAACGAGTATCTGATAATCAAGACCATCTATATTGTCATATGTGTGATGGTGACCTATGAGAAAACATATTCTTTCTACTATGTAATTCTCAAAGCCAAGCTGTGAGAGCATCTTCTGGGCGATTATCGGTCCCTCCTGCTCCTGAAGCTTTCCATCGCACCTGCCATACTTCTCCTCCGCCACACGTATACCTATATCGTGTGTGTAGGCAGCCGCTTCAAGTATAAAGAGCGAGGCATCATCAAGCTCCTCTCCTATACCGATAAGCCTTGCATAGCTGTGCACCTTGGTGAAATGCTGGATTCTCTTTGGATCGCCATCATAGTAGGCAATCATATCCATAAACAAGTCGTCTAACTGTTGTTTACTATAACTGTCACTATCCATTTAATATATTTTTCTCCTGATAATATGTTAATTAGTCTCATTGCCGGCTTTACACCGACAATGATAACATACTACAAAGCGATCATTTTTTCAATATTTTTACACAAATATTTCTTATTTTTTGAAATCATTGTGTTGTTTGTCGCACTGTTATGTGGGAACAGTAACATCACTACTTTGCATCACGGAAAAATCCCCTGAATGCGAATTCTGACAAAGGCTTCTTATAAAGCAGCTCTCCTATCAATATCTCAAGCGCTCCACCTGCAAAAATAGCAATATAGCCTAGCAATGCCACCACCGGGAGTCCAAGCTTAAAAACAGCATTAGAAACCGGCACAAACGCTGCTCCTGAAAACACAGTAAAAACGCCCATAAACAAAACCATGAATACGATAAAGCCAAGTACAAAATACTTATAGCATATGCTTGTGTACAGATATACTATAAACAGTGCAACATCAAGCGTAAAAAGTGTGTAGATAAGCTGCGTCTTATCTGCCACTCCATACTGTATCAGAATGACTCTTTCTACCACCAGAAATGTAAAAATAACAAGATTGATTACCGTGCTTGACATCACCGGAATGTATATCTGCAGCTTCTTTTTCAGTGATGTGGACTGGATAAGCTCTGACACATCCATCGACATGATGAGCTGGAATGTGAACATACCACTCATCATAAAGTATACACCGCCTATGATTGAGGTTCCTTTGCTGAATATCTCTGATGCTATTCCGAATA
>OHZM01000274.1_pt1 | contig 16668 bp, 19 predicted proteins | sample 1580481 | NCBI WGS metagenome assembly OHZM01 (sample SAMEA3882506, study PRJEB24775) | human gut metagenome | biome: human-associated habitat; feature: intestine environment; material: feces | place: Netherlands | collected 2009/2010 | reverse complement strand
GCGAATTGAACATTTCGTTTTACAAAACGCTAACATTTCGTTTTGCGGATTATAGCTGGATGAATATATCCAACATTTGATGTAACTCAACTTTCGCAAGATACAATATTGGAAATCCAATTAAACAAGTAGAAATAATCTCCAAATGATAATAAAAAAGGGCGAGTCATCCCGCCCAAAATTCACAACGGAAAAATGGCCAAACTTTTTGGGGTTCTTCTGCTTTTTATGTAAGAACATTTGGGGATTCTTCTTGTATTTCAGTAAAAACATTTGGGGATTCTTCTGTTTTTTAACCAAAAAGATTTGGGGATTTAGGATAAATATCGTAAATTTGCACCCAATAAATAGAATAGATTATGGGAAAAGTTTTTAAGCGTAAACTATATGATAAAATGCTTAACTGGAAGCAGACCAGAGATGGTTCTACAGCACTTCTCATCAAGGGAGCACGTCGTGTAGGGAAATCCACAATAGCAGAGGAATTTGCAAAAAACGAGTATAAAAGCTATATACTCATCGACTTTGCTGATGCACCAACAGCCTTGTGGGAGGCTATTGACAACATTTCTGACCGCAATCATTTTTTCATGCAACTTCAATTTATATATGGTGTAAGATTATACGAACGTAAATCTGTAATCATTTTTGATGAGGTTCAGAAGTGTCCCCAAGCTCGTGAGGCCATTAAATATTTGGTCAAAGATCACAGATATGACTATATTGAGACAGGGTCATTGCTTTCTATCCGGAAGAACACCAAGGGAATCGTTATACCAAGTGAGGAAACACGACTTACGATGTATCCTATGGACTATGAGGAGTTTCGCTGGGCTTTGAATGACAATGTTACAATTGATATGCTTAGAGAATGTTTCAATAGCAAACGTTCTTTAGGTGATGCAACCATGAGGAAACTTCGTCGTGACTTTAGGCTGTACATGTTAGTTGGGGGCATGCCACAAGCTGTCTATACTTATTTGAAAACAAATAACTTAACAGAGGTTGATAACAAGAAGAGGGAAATCCTGGATATATATATAGATGATTTTTTGAAGATAGACCCATCTGGTAAGATATCCAAGATGTTTAGTGCAATACCCGCCCAGCTTAGTAAAAATGCCAGCCGATACCAACAAACCAGCATCTTAGGGAAAAATGAATCCTCAGAAATAATCGCCGAGTTCTTGCGCGACATGGAAGATAGCCTTACCGTAAATTTCGCTCACCACTCAAACAATCCTAATGTGGGGCTTCCTGCACATATGGACTACGCCCAGTACAAGATGTTTATGGGGGACACTGGGCTTTTTGTCACGCTGGCCTTTTGGGATAAAGATGTAACCGAGAATGTCATCTATCAGAAACTTCTTAGTGACAAGTTATCAGCTGACTTGGGCTACGTATATGAAAATATTGTAGCTCAAATGCTTGTGGCAACAGGCAACAGGCTTTTCTACCATACATGGCGATCCAAAACATCAAACCACAATTACGAGGTTGATTTTTTACTATCACGTGGAAGCAAGCTGTGGCCGATTGAGGTAAAATCTTCTGGCTATCAGACACATAAGTCGTTGGATGAATTTTGCAAAAAATATTCGGAGCATATCAGTAACAGGTACTTAATATATACCAAGGATCTTAAAAAGGATAAAGAGACAATACTTCTACCTGTTTTCATGACCATGTTCTTGTAAAAAGTATAAGTATGATGAAAGATTATACAGAATTGTGGCAACTTCAGGATTCCATAACAAAATTCACAACGGAATAATCCTTATTGTTTAACCTTAGCCCCTAATTTTAGAAAGTTTTCCTCATTCTATGCCCTAATTTTAGAAAAGCAGTATCTTTGCATTCATTTAGGGTCTGCTGAATTAATTCAGCAGACCCTAAACAAATAGTCTTCGGCAACAAGCCAAAGGCACTCACGAAATACGATATCGAAGATACGAAACGACAGCACGTGAAACTGGAGGGATCTATTGGAATTGGCACAAAGAAGAGGCCTTCCGACTTTTTCTAATTCTTTATTTCAATATCTTCCTTTACGTTATTGCGTATCTTGGTGAGGAAAGCCTTCATGCGACCGGCATCCTTATGGTCGATGATATCGATCAGCTCGGCAAGCTCCTCACGAATCTGGCTCAACTGTCCTGAAGTATAGGGGTTGAAGAGAATTTCTTGCAACAGATAGTCGTCCTCGTTGAGTACGCCCTTGGCAATGTTCATGTGACGTTTGAAAGTAGTACCAGGTGCATCCTGATGCTTCATCACAGCAGCAAAAACGAAAGTGCTGGCAAAAGGAATACTCAGCGAGTAAGCCACGGTCTGGTCGTGCTCGTCGAAGGTGTACTCGTGCATGTTGAGTCCCAACTGCTGGTACAGATCCTTGAAGAATATCTTGCCCATATAGTCGCCTTCCTTGATGATGACGGCATTCTCCTCTGACAACTGATTCAGATTGGCAAAGGTAGGACCAAACATCGGGTGCGTGCTGACAAAACGGAAACCACTCTTCGTATAAAACTCGTGCAGGCCTGTCTTCACACTGGCTATATCGCTGATGATACAGTCCTTGGGCAACCAGGGCAACACCTCCTCAAAGGCAGGCAAGGTGTACTTCACCGTCACGGCATTGATGACGAGCTCGGGTTTGAACTCGGCTATCTCCTCCAACTTGGTGAAGCGCAGACAGTTGTAGGTAAAGCGCAACCGCTTGGCATCCTTCTCGTATACGGCCACCTCGTGGTCGAAGCTGAGCAGGTCGATGAAGAAACTTCCCATCTTGCCTGCTCCCATTATCAATATTCTCATATCTCTTTATGATTGAAGAACGAAGCGTATGAATTACTTCTGGTTCAGGATTTCCAACTGCTGGCGAACACTCTCCTCATGGATGTGCTCGAATATCTGGGCAGCAAACTCTGGACTCATGCCACAGAGTGAAGCCTGAGCAGCACGCTTGTCGAGAATCTCGTTGTAGCGGTTGGTCTGCAGAACTGTCATATTGTGCTCCTTCTTGTATGTACCAATCTCACGGCACACACGCATGCGCTTTGCCAAAAGCTCCATCAACTGATTGTCCAGTTCGTCGATCTGTCCACGCAACTGATGCAGTCCCTCTGTAGAGTAGTGCTCATCGCGAACGACAAGCAGACTGAGAATGTAGTCGAGTACATCGGGAGTAACCTGCTGCTTGGCATCGCTCCATGCATCGTCAGGACAGCAGTGGCTCTCGACGATAAGACCATCAAAACCGAGATCCATAGCCTGCTGACACAATGGTGCTATCAAGTCGCGACGTCCACCGATGTGGCTTGGGTCGCAGACGATAGGCAACTGAGGAATGCGGCGATGCAGCTCGATAGGAATCTGCCACATAGGCAGGTTGCGATAGATCTTCTTGTCGAAGCTTGAGAAACCACGATGGATGGCTCCCAATCGCTTGATACCAGCCTGATTGATACGCTGCAAGGCTCCTATCCAAAGTTCCAGGTCGGGATTGACAGGGTTCTTGACCAACACAGGCACATCGACACCTTTCAGACTGTCGGCCAATGCCTGCATGGCGAATGGATTGGCAGAAGTGCGGGCACCTATCCACAGCACATCGATGCCATACTTAAGAGCCAGCTCCACATGCTCGGGTGTTGCCACCTCGGTAGCTGTCAGCATGCCGGTCTCCTCCTTTACCTGCTTCATCCAGGGAAGAGCAGTCTCGCCATTTCCCTCGAAGCCTCCTGGCTTGGTACGTGGCTTCCACACACCTGCACGGAACATGTGGCATCCCTTTTCTGCCAACTGCTTGGCGGTTGTCATAACTTGTTCCTCGGTTTCGGCAGAACATGGTCCTGCTATTACGATGGGACGTTCCTGATCACTGGGAAGACGTAAAGGTTCTAATTCTAATTCCATATCTTAATCTTTTATATTTTTTAATGTGAATGTTTTCTGCTTACTTTAAGGTGAAGACTCTATGCGAAGAGCTTCTTGATGCGCTGCAAGGCTTCCTTCATCTTGTCGTCCTTGGCACACAGGCTGATGCGCACATAACGCTTGCCGTTGCTTCCGAAGATAAAGCCTGGGGTAATGAACACCCGTGCCTCGTGGAGCACTTTCTCGGTCAGGTCTTCCACATCGGCATAGTTCTCAGGTATCTTACCCCAAAGGAACATGCCCACCTGCTTAGGATCGTAGGTACAGCCCATCACGTCCATAATCTGTTCGGCGATATCACGACGACGGCGATAGTTGTCGATATTGTTTTCGTGGTGCCATTCATCGCTGTTACCTATCATGGCCTCGGCAGCAGCTAATTGTATGCCTCGGAACGAGCCATTGTCGATATTGCTCTTCACCTTGAGAATCCACGAGATGAAAGTCTTGTTGCTCGAAATCATCGCCACACGCCATCCGGGCATATTATGACTCTTGCTCAGCGAATTGAATTCGATACAGAAGTCTTTTGCTCCCGGCACCTGCATGATGCTCATGGGGTGTTCATTGAGGATGAGTGAGTAAGGATTGTCGTTCACTACAACGATATTGTGCTTCTTGGCAAACTCTACCAGTCGCTCGTAAGTCTCCATGCGGGCATTGCCTCCTGTAGGCATATTGGGATAGTTGGTCCACATCAGCTTGACATGACTCAGGTCCATCTTCTCCAAGGCTTCGAAGTCGGGCTGCCATCCATTGTCTTCTCTGAGATCATAATAAGTTATCTTGGTACCCAAAATCTTATTGATGGCAGTATAGGTGGGATAGCCAGGATTAGGAATCAGCACCTCGTCGCCAGGATTGCAGAAAGCCAGGGTAACGTGCAGGATGCCTTCCTTGCTGCCTATCAGCGGCTGTATCTCTGTAGCCCAGTCGAGGTCTACATCGTACCATCTCTTATAGAATTCTGCCATTGCCTTTCGCAGTTCAGGAATGCCCACTGTGGGCTGATATCCATGTGTGTCGGACTTCTGAGCCACTTCGCAGAGCTTGTCGATGGTCTGCTTTGATGGTGGCATATCTGGACTTCCGATGGCAAGGCTGATGATGTCCTTTCCCTCTGCATTGAGCTGGGCTACTTCTTTCAGTTTGCGGCTGAAGTAGTATTCCTGTATCTCGGTTACTCTATTGGCTGGCTGTATCATTTTATTTAATGTTTAATGTTGAATGTTTAATGTTAAGTGTTGAGTGTAATCGGCAGCAAGGCTCTTTTTACTTTTTTACCTTTTTACCCTTTTACCTTTTTACTTTTTTACTTTTTTACTTTTATAACTTTTTTCAACTCCTACTCTCTTTCCTCGTACTCGCCGAGAACCTTGATTTTCTTCACCAGTGGTGTGATGGCATCAATACTCTGGCGGTATCGGGTAAGGTTGTCGAAAGTGAGGTCTACATAGAAGAGATATTCCCACTCATGTCCGATGACGGGCAGCGACTGAATCTTGGTCAGGTTCACATCGTAGAAGCTCAAGATGGTGAGCACCTTGGAGAGCGATCCCTTGTCGTGGGAAAGGCTGAAGACGATGCTTGCCTTGTTGGCCTTCTCAATGGGTCGAAGGAGAGCTGCCTTCTGCGGATTGCTCACCACGAGGAAGCGCGTGTAGTTGTGCGGATTGTCGTGGATGCCTTCTTGCAGCACCTTCATGCCATACATCTCGGCTGCATAAGTTGAGCAGATGGCAGCCCATCCCCTTACCTGATGCTTGGCAATAAAGGCAGCCGAACCTGCGGTATCTTCAGCCTCTACAGCTTTCAGGTCGGGATGATTGGCGAGGAATCTGCCACACTGCATCAATGCCACAGGATGGGAATGAACCTCCTGAAGTGTACTCCAGTCATCATCGGGCAAACAGCAGATGCTGTGCTCTATATGGAGTCGGTGCTCGCCTACTACTGTCGTTCCACTTTGGCGCAGAAGCTCATAGTTGTGGAGCAAACTGCCCGCTATGGTATTCTCGATGGCTACGATGCCGATGACTGTAGGATCGCGCTTGATGTTTTCGAACACCTCCTCGAAGGTGGCGCAACAAATCAGTTCCACCTGTTCATCACCGAAATATTGATGGGCAGCTATGTCATGAAACGACCCCAACTCGCCTTGTATTGCTATTCTCTTCATCTATATTGTTTGTATCTGTTATGAAAAACGGTCCTCACTCTCCAAGGAGCGGGACCGTTTCGATAGATTTCTTAATCTTAATATCCTAAGTTGAAATTATACGCAACTTCCCGCTTTACAATTGCTTGCAAAGTAAAAATAAAAGCTATAAAAGTATGCGTTAAACTTCTTCATTGTTCTTTCTTTTATTTATTGTCTACTACAATGGGGTATTCCCTCAATTGTGTTATACGATTGCAAAAGTAGCATTTTTATTTGTATCCACCAAACAAATTGACAGATTTTTTACACAAAACCTTGCAATTTATTGTTTTCGTGCATAAAGATGCTTATATCTTCCAAGATTTTCTGCTCTATGGAAATTCTACAGGAAGCCCTCATCTGCCAACGAAGCCGCTTTCATCTGACATCGAAGCCGCCTTCTTCTGCCAACGAAGCCTATTGCGTTTGCCAACGAAGCCTATTGCGTTTTTCAGCCCTATATACCTTATTATATATATTGTCTATTTTTTGACTTCCGTAGCTTTGATGATAACAACATCCTGCAGAGGACGGTCATTATTGCTTTTGTCGGTCTCCACATTCTGGATTTTCTCTACCACATCCAGTCCTTCAAGCACTTCGCCAAAGACTGTGTAGCCACCATCAAGATGGGGCACGCCGCCATATTTCACATATCCAGCCTGCACCTGCTCATTGGGAATGGCGTACACCTTGTCCTCGCCTTTCATCTTCTGCACCAGATATTCCATCTGCCGTGCAGAAAAATTGCGTCCCCAGGTGATGTAGAAATCGCAAGGTGCCGAAGCTTTCTGTGGGTTCACGTCATCGCCCTCACGGGCAGCACAGAGCTGTCCACGCTTGTGATAATATTTGGGATAACGTATCTCGGCAGGCACAGTGTAGGCAGTATCGAAGCGCTCCACCTTGCCGGGCGTCACCTTTCGTGTGCCAGGATTGCCGCCCTGGATCATAAAGTTCTTGATGACTCTCTGAAAGATGCAACCATCATAATAGCCCATCCTCACCCACTTCAGGAAATTGTCTCGATGAAGAGGTGTATCGTTGTAAAGCGCCACGCGGATATTGCCCATGTTTGTTTCTATCAGCACCTCTGGACAGGTGGCATCCTGATGGAAAGCGGCCGTATCGGGTACGACATTATCAGTCTGCGCACAAGCCATCAGAGGCAGAAGCAGACAGTACATTATAAACAAAAAAGTTCTTCTCATATTCATACTTTTTATTATTACAAGACAAAGGTAATGCTTTTTTAACCAAAACATTCCTATTTATTGTTTTTTAATATAAACATCTGATCGCTTTCGTCTAAAAAGTTGTAAGTTTGTACGTGAATAACAAGAATATCAGGCTCACGAAAGCCTAAAAAGTTGAATCATTATGAAAAGTAAAATAGCATATTTCTTCATGCTCATCCTCTGCTGTGCTTCTGTTCATGCACAGCAGGTTCATCTCGGTTCGCTCCACAGTAGCGACAATCCACGTGAAGACTGGCTGTTGCCAGGCGACACCATCTTCCAGGCCGAACAGCCTCTCATATACAAGGGTAAGCCGGTAAAGAATACCCAATACTCCGTTGCCAAGAAAAGTTTGATGGCTTTGGCTCCATTCCAGGATACAGACAGCAAATCGATGTATGCTGGCGACAGGTCGGTGTATGCTGGCGACAGCAGTTTCTTCTACAATCCCGTCAGTATGATGCCCTTCAGTACGTATGGTTACGGACTGCACCGGGGACTGAACGTATCGCTCGACCTTTCTGCCTTTGCCACCTTTGGCAAGAACCTGCCACACAAGGGCGGTTTCTCGCAGAACATCAACGCCACCTATCTGGCTCCGCTCACCAAGGACGGCAAGTTGTGGATAGCAGGCGGTGGCTATTTCAACAACACCTTCTGGGGAAGCGACAGCTATCGTGATGTAGGCCTGTACGCCATCCTTGGCTATCGGTTCAACGAGCACTGGGAAGCCTACGTTTACGGCCAACTGAGCGTGAACAACAATTACAGCCGATACGGCAATCTCTATAGAGGTTATCCCTATTATGGATGGGGTTGGCCTGCAACAGGTGTCATGCCGTTGGGCTATGGCATGGGGGCAGCCGGTGCCAATGTACTGGGAGCAGGAGTGAAATACAATGTCAACAAGAATTTCTCTATCGGACTGAACGTAGAAGGCATCTGGTACAACAACAAGACTCCAGTCTACTTCGACCAATACAATTATCCCGGCAGGACTGATTAACGTCGGATGCTTATCGCATCAAGTCAAATCGTGAACGTCTGTATTAAATGAGGAAGTTAAGGAGTTAAGACAGAAAAAGGGGCAACAGTTTCAGTTGTCCCTTTTTCTTTTTATGCATCAATTCTGTTGTTGCCTTATCCATAACAATGCCCTCCTAAGGACATGGAATGGCTGCAGCTGACCAGAAAAGCATTATTCATTGACCAGTATCTGGACGATACGGTCGGCAGATCTTCCGTCCCATCTGTCGGGAATGCCCGCTTTCTTCCATTCGCCTCTCAGCAAGACCTTCGTCATCAGTACAAGACGGTCAGCATCCTCGCCCACCAGCACATTGGTACCGATCTTCACAGTCTCGATATGCTCAGTATAGCTATTGAGCGTGATACAAGGCACACCGTTGAAGGTGGCTTCTTCTGCCACATTTCCTGAGTCAGTAACGATGCCCATGGCGTGAGCTGTGAGATAGCTGAAATCCAAATAGCCCTGAGCCTCTATCAGCATGATGCCCTCCAAGCCCATAGCCTCTACCTCCTGGCGAGCCTTGCCACGAAGCGGAGCCACTACAGGCACACCAGCCTCATGAGCAGAGGAAACCACGGCAGACACTAAGCTGCGCATCTCCTCGCTATTATTGATGATGGCCTTGCGGTTGAGCGTCAGCACGATGTACTGTCCCTCCTTCAGTTGCTTGTCGTCCATCAGCTGTGGACGCTTCATGCGCTGCTGCAGAAAACGGATATTATCAATGAGCACATTGCCCACCATATAGACCTTGGAAAGCTCGGCGCCCTCCTTGTTGGCGATGCTGTTGTTGGAAATACCCGCAGTAAAGAGGATATCAGACAGTCCGTCGATAACCAGTCGGTTGATTTCCTTGGGCATAGTGATGTCGAAGCTACGGGTGCCTGCGGCAATATGTGCCAACAGAATGCCTTGCTTCTTGGTAACGATGGCTGCAGCCATGGTAGAGGCAAGGTCGTCGACCACTATAACCACATCTGTAGGATTCTGCTGCAGATAAAGCTCGAACTTAGACATGACCTGTCCTGTGAGTTCGTTGAGATTCTCGCAGTCCACACCTAAATAGATATCAGGACGACTTATCTCCAAATCGTCGAAGAGAGAGTCCTCGAGTGTAGGATCGTCCTCACAGCCGGCATAAACCAAGCTGTAGTTGATGGGCTGTCCATTCTTTTGGGCGTTTACAATCGCTCTGATGACGGGTGCCACCTTGATAAAGTTGGGTCGTGCACCCGCCACAATACAGATATTCTTATTCATCGTTTCGTTTTTGATTATCCCTTAAAAAGATCCTTAATGCCGCCGATAGAGCCCATCAGGTTGGAAGCCTCGTAAGGCAGATATACAACCTTGTTGTCCTTACCCTGAGCCACATCCTGCATCATGGCGATGTATTTCTGTGCCAAGAGATAGTTGGCAGGATTGGTAGACTGTCCTACGGCATCTGTAATTTTCTGAATAGCAATAGCTTCTGCCTCAGCCTTGCGAATACGTGCAGTAGCCTCACCCTCAGCCTTGAGGATGGCCTGCTGCTTGACAGCCTCAGCCTTGTTGACGATAGCAGCCTTCTCACCTTCAGAAAGCAGGCGCTGTTTTTCCTTCTCACCCTCGGAAGCCAGGATAGTGGCACGCTTGTTACGCTCTGCCTGCATCTGTTTCTCCATGGCTCTGAGCACACTCTCAGGAGGAGTGATATCCTGCAACTCCACACGATTTACCTTAATACCCCACTTGTTGGTAGCATCGTCCAATACCGCACGCAACTTGGTATTGATGGTATCGCGCGAGGTCAAAGTTTGGTCCAGTTCCATCTCGCCGATGATGTTACGCAGGGTTGTCTGTGTAAGTTTCTCGATGGCATTGGGCAGATTGTTGATTTCGTACACACTCTTGAAGGGGTCTACTATCTGGAAGTACAACAGAGCATTGATCTGCATCTGGATATTATCTTTTGTGATCACGTTCTGTCGGTCGAAATCATACACCTGTTCACGCAGGTCGATAGTGTTGGTGTACATATATCTTCCATTGCGCATAGCCACAATCTCCTTGGCACGGTCGATAAATGGTATAATGATGTTGATACCAGGTCTGAGGGTTGCATAGTAACGTCCCAGACGCTCTATAATCTTTGTCTCACTCTGAGGAATGATAACAATCGTTTTCTTTACAAAAATAAGGGCCAGCACAACGATGGCAGCCAATACATAAATTCCAATCATAATCGTTATGTTTTAGGGTTATTAATTATCTTACGATCTCCTCCACCTTCAAGATGATGGACTCTCTGCCCACGATTTTCACCTTGGCACCTTCGGCAATATCCTCAAGTGCAGAAGGAGCCTCAGCCTTCCAGTCGTCACCATCGAGTTTCACGCGACCATAACCGCCCTTTACGATGCACTGGCTTACCTCGCCTACCTGTCCCAACAAGGCATCGGCATTACTCACTCTGTCATCGGCACCATGCTTGATAATATGCAGCAGGTGCGGACGAATAAGCCAGATACTCAGCACGGAGCAAACCGCCCATACCACAATCTGCAACCAGAAGGGCAAGCCCATCCATGCAACTAAGATGCTGACAATGGCACCAATGGCAAAACACGTTACGTAGAAATCGCCCGAAGACAACTCCATAATCAGGCACAGGAAGGTAATCACCGTCCAGAACAGCCAAAGGTTTTGTGAGATGTAATCAATCATATCTTTGAATTTTTAGTTAGTTCTTCCTACTGCATTCATGCTAAGAGGTTGTCACGAAAGCACATTCTTTGGTCTGCCCGTGCTTTTGTCAGTTCATTCTCTCCCAAGCTTACCTTTTCTTTGTATTCTTGGCAGGATGATAATACTTGAGCGCTGTAGGCATTTCCTTTTGCAAAGCAGCTATTCGCTTGGCATCGGAAGGATGGTCGCTGAAGATGTCATTCTGGTTGGAACTGTTGCCCTGCGACATACGTTTCCAGAACGGAATGGCCTGCTGAGGATCGTAGCCTGCCATGGCAGCAAAGATAAGTCCCATATAGTCGGCCTCAGTCTCATTGTCGCGCGAATACTTCAAGTTGCGGAAAGAGAAATACTTTCCAGCCACGGCACTCGCCAAATCGCCTACACCGCTGCCTACAGCCTGATTGAGCACATTGCCCAGGATGTTGGTACCTACCTGTTGGTTTTGCTGCTTGGTAAGCTGCTCGGCACTGTGCTTTGCCACAGCATGAGCAATTTCATGTCCCAAGACGATGGCAAGAGCCGTCTCATTCTGTGTATAGGGCAACAAGCCTTCATACACCACAATTTTTCCACCAGGCATACAGAAGGCGTTGGCACTCTTGTCCTGCACGAGATTGAATTCCCAGGCATAGTTTTTCACATCGTTGGCAAAGCCATTCTGCTTCAGATAGGTTTCCACGGCTGTAGCCAGTTTGCGCCCTACCCTTTGCACCATGGCCGTATGTTGAACATTGGTCGACTTCTTGGCAGTCGCCATATACTTGGTATATTCTTGGTTGGAGAGGCTGAGCACTTGCTCGTCTGACACCGAGATGCGATGTGTGCGACCTGTAAGAGGCACGGTCTGCGTGGTTCCGCATGATGTCATCATCATCAAAGCCACCATGGCTCCAAGAGCCATTCTTTTAATACTTTTCATAATCTCCCTTTTTTGAGTTATTTGTTCATACTGCAAAAATAGTATTTATTCGGCAAACAACCAAACAAATAATGTTATTTCTTAGCAAATTTTCTATATCTACAGCAGATATTGCCCACGATAACAGATAAGTATAAAGGATAAGTTCTCAGGCATTCCTACCTATTTTGTTGTAAATAAGGAAGGAAAGATAACCTATCAGAAGACAAGCTTTCCTGGAGTGGAAACGTTAAGAGAGCAACTGGTATCTGTCATGCGTTAACATTCGGTCCTGAACAGTTGAGATACCGTTTATGTATGGTTGAAATTGCCCTTTCTGGCTGTTTCAACCATACAGATCGAATTATTTAACAGGTACAAAACAACTAACGTCGCCCCACTGATTTTTCATAACGAGCGTATCCTTGCGAAATGAGATGTGTTGTACGATAGTGTTCCCCCAATAGTCTAGGGACATACTATCACCTGCAAACTGATAAGGTATTGCCACAATAGGATATTCATCTACATAATACAAACTATCCTTATCAATTTTTAACACAGTAACCTCATCACCACTTGGCGCCCAAAAACCAAATAATCGGGATTGCAGACTCTGTTGAGGCGAAGAGGCCATGCAAAGCAGCATAATAAAAGCTACTATTGAAATAAAACATATTTTTTTCATATTTTCTGTTCCTGCTTTAGTTTTCATTCCACCACATAATGCTGATTATACCTGCACAAACTGCGCCGAAGAAAAATATAGAAGAAATAACATGCCAAACGGCATTATTCTTATGACTTTCAAATTTATGGAAATAGCCTATATATTCCTCATTTTTTTGACCCAAAAAGTGGGTAAACAGTAAAGAGAGACCACAAGTGATTATAAGAAATATAAGGAAATGGGAATTCTGAATAGGAAGTATTCTAAGTTTCTTGAAAACTGACAGAATAAGCATTTCATAAGGAACAAACATAAAAGCTAATGTTCCTTCTGCACGCGCAATACCTATTCCTATATTTATATCATAAAAAACAACTTCCAGCGTTTTATACACATTTTTTATATAGTGCTCTAACGTTGGATTATTTTCCTGAATATAGCCAAACGGATTCCAAAAATATAGCCATTTGCATACACGATTGATAAAAGGTCCAAGTATTCGCATCGGGATGCGATAACTCCATCTTTCTGCACAATATAGAGAATATAATAGTCTTATTACAAATAGTTTCATATCTAATAAACGTAATCTTATAAATATTATTTAAAGAACTTGTGTGCAAAAAAGTCAAAAATAGATCAGAGAGCTATTCTCCTAATTCTCCTCCATAGTAATCACCAGCAATTCCGCCAGCAATTCCAAGAGGAACAGAACCTGCGCCAGAACCAGCTAATCCACCAAGAGCTGCACCGCCTATTAGGCCAGTATTCGATTATTCTAATTGATCTTCTATGACAAAGGAAAATAAAGGCCTATCACAAGAATGATTTTTAAAAGTCCTTATGTAAGATTCAGATTTATTACAACTATTTTGCACGTAATCATAAAATGACTCACTTGGAGTCCTATTATAATACCAATTATCATCTGAGTTCTCTATAGTAGAATTATTCATACTATATACATCACCACCAAAGATTGGAATCACTAAAAATTTGCATATTTGCACTATTTTAAGCGCTTCTTGGTATGGAAAAGCATAGCCTTCAATACATAAATTCTTCAAGGAATAATATTCAGAAATATCATTATCTTGAAGAATTGAAATTATATCATTCTGTTTCATTTTATGAGTCCAAATAATCTATGATTAATATATTGACAGAATAATCCGCTAAGACGATGCAAAAGTAAATAAAAAGAATGAGAAACGATAAGAAATGATGGAAAAATCAAAGCCGTTTCAAAACGAAGTTGGCTCCGATAATCTCAAAGAGACCATCGAAGCCAACTATCGTAAGGTAAAACAAGAAATACTGCCGCTTGTTGATTCAGAGATTCAAAGGATAAAGAATACCCCAGCCTTGTCTCATCTCATTTCGGACAAGTAGCGCAAACATGAATCAGATAGTGTGGATGGTGGTATAATGGTTTACAGAGCAGAACTATATCCACAGGTTGATCTTATGATAGCCGTCAGCATTAATAAATTACGCTTATACCAAATTGTTTTCGTTTCAATTCTTTTAGCCAAGATTTTTACGACCAAAATTATTTTTCATAAATTTTCAGGGTGTTTTTATTTAGCATAAAAATCGACCCCAAATTTTTATGGGGGCTCATATATGAATTAAAACACATACAAGAACCGCCCCCACTATCATGTCAGCAATCGCAAACATCAAGCATTGATAACGCCATTTTTTTATATTGATGTCACGTATGCTTTCGAAGTACTCAAAATAGCAATGGTCATATTTTGATATGGACATAATATAAAGCGACAAACAAAATAATATCAATACAATATAGCAGGCCATTATTTTGCGCCCTAGAAAGAGGCTAACTAAAACCATAAACAACAAGGCTATAGGTGCAGAAAGGACACCAATTATAGCGATTGAATGATTGTTAGCCACCCATAGCGAATCACGTCTTAATCGTTTTTTATCATTATGCCCTAGTATGTTTTTACCAAATGTTATCTTTGTGTCTATTGCCAAATCCCATTGGGAAAGCATATCGCTTATAACATAATTTAGAATATTGTAATAATATACAAATGTTCCCAGATAATTTCTTTTCTTCATATTTTAATTATTATTTACTGAGTCCACTTGAAAAAGTCAAAAATCGCATTTTTTATCTTTGTAACTTATTGATAATCAATAGCTGATTTTTGTAAAAATGACTTTTTTAAGTGGGCTCTTTACTAAAGTTTCCCACCCCAAATTAATGGGATAAAAATAACAGTTTCTCAATAAAAAATTGTATATTTGTAATCGCTAAACAACAATAATACAACGATCTAAAGAGTAACTGATATGAATGCAAAATTAAGCAATTTTCTGAGTTGTCCAACATATTAAGTGTTAAAAGTTCATTGAGAACGAATTTAATGTCACTTTTCAACCGATTTGGGCTTGGTCATCTGCTCTGTAGAATGTCCTTGGAGAAGCAAGCAGACATTCCTTCCGTTCAGCTAATCCTGTCTCTCTGCCCTTTCCGTATAGCAGGTGAAAGCATACATTCCATGTACAAGAAGTCATATTATGACCTTCTGAACACAGGTCACAATTGCTATTATCGAATGATGCGCAGGGCTACCATGGACTGGCGCAAACTCCTTATGGGTATGGCTCTTCGCTTTTTGGCAATTCTTCGCAAGGAGCAGGCCGAAGTCTCTTCTGATAACGCTGTTACATATTTGACGACACTACGTTGGAGAAAACAGGCTATGGCATAGAGCAAATCAGCCGTGTCTTTGACCATGTGCAAGGAAAATGCATCCTTGGATTCAAACTGTTGGTATGCGCATTTTTTGGTAGCACTATATGAAGGCATTTTTATGAAAAAGAACGCCTAAAAAGGCAAAAAATAGTAAAATAGAGCATTTGTTTTGAGTTTCAAGTGGTTGTGGCAGTCGTTGGCTTTAGTTGGCAGTGACAAGGAAATGAGGAAAAAGAAGATTAGAGAAGTAGAAACGCTTTCAAATCATTACCCAATGGAAACGCCCTAATAAGCATTTTTAACGGTGGCGGTTCATATTTCCCCATTCTGCGTAAGTTTTGGTTTTGCCATGCAACTCTCATAGTTTAATTTTGCACCGAACAAAAAAGTAAGAATTATGAGATGCACTTTCAAGACAGTCTTCTATGTAAATGGAAGCAAGGAGAGAAACGGAATTGTCCCTATCATGGGACGAGTGACAATCAACGGAACTATCGCACAGTTCAGTTGCAAGCAGAGCGTGACCAAGGCAATCTGGGATGCCAAGGGCAACAGAGCCATTGGCAAGAGCAAGGAAGCCAAGGAGGTGAACTTTGCGCTTGACAACATCAAGGCTCAAATCGCCAAGCATTACCAGCGACTTTCCGACCGTGAGGCGTTCGTTACTGCTGAAATGGTGAGAAACGCCTATCAAGGCATAGGCACCGAATACGAGACCTTGCTCAGAGCTTTCGACAAGGAGAATTTACTCCATACCTCTGAAACATATCGTCACGGCGGCACACTACAACGACAAGATACCGAGAAATCCGTTTGCCATGTACCACGTTGATCCAGACCACAAGGAACGTGAGTTCTTGACCTTGGATGAGCTTACCGCCATGACTGAGATAAAGTTGGAAGACCCCAACATGGCATTTGCGAGAGACCTTTTTATCTTTGGCAGTTGGACAGGTATAGCTTTCATCGACATCAAGAACTTGACGGAAGATAACATCAGCATGGTAAACGGTGCTCCTTGGATAGTGTCCAAGCGTCAGAAGACAGGCGTACCGTTCCAAATCAAGCTGATGGATATTCATTGTCGTATGGAAGTGCAGTTGCAATTTGATAAAGAAGTATCTATGCAAAGAAGTGTGTAAGCATATATGCATTGATGCCATACGTTTTACATTTTTATCGTATGACATATAAAACGTATGACATGCAGGAATACATTTTTGTTCATC
>OHZM01000266.1_pt1 | contig 17049 bp, 10 predicted proteins | sample 1580481 | NCBI WGS metagenome assembly OHZM01 (sample SAMEA3882506, study PRJEB24775) | human gut metagenome | biome: human-associated habitat; feature: intestine environment; material: feces | place: Netherlands | collected 2009/2010 | reverse complement strand
TGGGCTTCGACTTCAAGGCGATGAGCAAGTATGATGCAAGACTGAAGGAATGGTATGAGCGCACCAACGGAGGAAAGCTCGACGAGGTGAGCGATACCAAGCTGCACATCGTGGAGCATGGTGTGGGAGCGAAGCAGGAAGAATCATCCAAGAGCAAAGGATCTGTGAGCGATCTTGTGATTCCAATCATTATGTTGATTATCTTCTGTATGGCAGGTATGGTTTATTCGGGAGGTTTCTTCGATGCCAGCAATGCCAACTATATGAACTTCGTTGACTCCTTTGCAGGCAGCAATGCCTCTATCGGTTTGGTGCTTGGTTCATTGGCAGCCTTAATTCTGACCATTCTGATGTTTACGGTTCGAAAGACCTTGCCATTCGATGAAGCGATGAGTAGTCTGATCAAGGGATTCGAGGCGATGGTACCAGCCATTCTGATTCTTACTCTGGCATGGACCCTGAAGAGCATGACCGACTCGCTGGGAGCAGCAGAATATGTATCTACGGTAGTGGCAAGCAGCGCTTCTGAACTCCAGATGCTCCTGCCAGCCATCATCTTCCTGGTTGCAGCCTTCCTGGCATTTGCCACAGGTACATCCTGGGGAACCTTCGGTATTCTGATACCTATCTGTATCGCCGTCTTTCCAGCTGCCGACCCATTGCGTATCATCTCTATCTCAGCCTGTATGGCTGGTGCTGTCTGTGGCGACCACATCTCACCTATCAGCGATACCACCATCATGGCGAGTGCCGGAGCCGAGTGCAAGCATGTGCACCATGTTTCATCACAGTTGCCATACGCGCTGACTGTAGCTATCGTCAGCTTCCTGACATTCATCGTGGCAGGTTTCACCCATACACTAGGAATGGTAACCAGTGCCATCATTTCGTGGATATTCGGTATGGCGATGCTTGGTTTTGCTTTATTTTATTTAAATAAGCGGTCGAAAATGAAATAATCCTTAATTTTCTTGCATAATTAGAATTTTTTCAATATCTTTGTATCCGAAAAATAATAAAGAACATATTAATAACGTAATACAGAATACATTATGAAGGAATTAAAAGGAACTAAGACAGAGAAGAACCTCCAGGAGGCATTCGCTGGTGAGTCACAGGCTCGTAACAAATATACATATTTTGCAAGTAAAGCTAAAAAGGACGGTTATGTTCAGATAGCTAACATCTTTGAGGAGACAGCTGCCAACGAGAAGGAGCACGCTAAGTTGTGGTTCAAGTACCTGGAGGGCGGTGCTATTCAGGATACAGAGAAGAACCTGGAGGCTGCTGCCAATGGTGAGCACGATGAGTGGACCGATATGTATCCACGCATGGCAAAGGAAGCTCGTGAGGAAGGCTTCGAGGAGATCGCAATTAAGTTTGAAATGGTGGCTGAAATCGAGAAGCACCACGAGGAGCGTTATCGCAAGCTCTTGAAGAACGTGCAGGACAAGCTCGTCTTCTCTCGCGACGGCGACTGCATCTGGCAGTGCTCTAACTGCGGTCATATCGTAGTAGGCAAGCAGGCTCCAGAGGTTTGCCCAGTCTGCAACCACCCACAGAGCTACTTCCAGATTGAGGCTCAGAACTACTAAGATTCTATTACAGGAAATTGAACGATAGGATAGGATTATAACATAGAACCTATCATATAGAAGACTTCCTATAGAACCAGATAAAAATCCCCTGATACAATGAGATATGCATCAGGGGATTTTCTATTACCACTGGTTGATATCAGCTTTCGCCTCTATCTTTTTCTCGATGTTATCAGGAAGTTTGGAGAAGAAATCATAGCCGGTGATACGCTCCACCTCATCTATCGAGTTGACGAAGTCTTTTTTCTGCAGTCCGGTAGCTCCCTGGTTGCGACAGATAAAGCCGATGGCTTGCGGATTCTTGCCGGTGCGGAGGATAACCTTGAAGAAAGCATCAGGCACCACCACCTTATTCTTACCCAGTTTGCGATGCTGCTTATTCAGGAATATCGGACCGCAGACAATATAGACCCTACCATATTTCTTAGCCCAGGTACGGCATTGCTGTTCTATGCTATTCCAGATTCCCGCATTCAGGGCATGGGTCTGAGGACACATATTGGTCATCAGGAAGCATTCGTCCATAGCCTTCTGGTTCCACTTGTTATCGCCAGCCGGACAGAGATGACCTCTATCATAACCGCTGTTGTAGTAATCTGCCTTTGTTCCCTTAGGAGATGGCATATCCATATCATCCTCAAAGTCGCCACGCTTCAACTTTCCTAAAGCATGAGCGCGGGTCAATGACCATGCCACCCAGTTAGGCTGGCGGGTATCGTGATTGTATGATACGGTATAGGCAAAACGCTTTCTGATGGTTTGCGATACCTTTTTCTTTGAAACCGGGATTTCCATCCCCGGTGCATCCCCCTGTGCTGCAGGCAGCATAGAGGATGACAAGCCAAAAGTAGAGAGCAAAGCGATGGCGCCAGCTATCACCCATCCTCTCATTTTCTTATTGAATTGAATCATCTTTATTTTATATGAAGAGATTATTATGTATTTTTATAAAGAGATCATTATGTACTTATCCTATTCTGCAGGATTAATCTTTTCCAGCATGATTTCTATCAGTCTCGGAACTCCATAGTCTTCTATCTCACTTTCCTTGATCCAGACGTAATCATCTGGGAGTGGAGGACGGTTTTCTGTTTCCAGGAGATAGAAATCGGCAAGAAGGATGCGATGAGTCAGTACGTGCTTGACATCTTTTGCCAGCAAAATCGGATTCTTCACGAAAGAAGGCAGTTCCTTAACATCCGAAACATTATAAGGCTCCCATAATCCCTGCCAGATATCACCTTCTCCACGGCGATGGATGGCAACCATCGGTTCTGAATTCCCAGCACCATCCGCTGCCGAAGATTTACACCTTATATATATATAGGAGAGATGGCGGGTCTTCACCTTCACGGTCTTGTTCTTGACAGGCAGTTCCTCTACCCTGCCGCAACGCAGAGCCTCGCAGGTTTCTGCAAGCGGACAGAGCAGACACTTCGGAGACTGGGGGGTGCATTGAATCGCACCGAAATCCATCATTCCCTGATTATAGGATGCCGCATCGGAGGCAGGCAAGAGCGATTGAGCCAAAGCAGCAAACTCCTTTTTCCCCTGAGTTGAGTTGATGGGAGTATCGATGCCGAAATATCGGGAAAGCACCCGATAGACATTGCCATCAACCACAGCTGCCGGAATATCGAAAGCGAAAGAGCCGATGGCAGCAGCGGTATAATCACCTACTCCCTTCAGGGATTTGATGCCTTCGAGGGTATTGGGAAAGTCACCGAGAGCCACAATCTGCTTGGCAGCAGTATGAAGATTGCGGGCACGGGAGTAATACCCCAAGCCCTGCCAGAGTTTCAAGACATCATCCTCGCTGGCTGCTGCCAGATCTTCTACCTTGGGATAGGTCTGCACGAACCGTTCCCAATATTCCCAACCTTGGGCAATGCGGGTTTGCTGAAGGATGATTTCGCTCAGCCAGATGGCATAAGGATCCCTGGTTTCGCGCCAAGGCAGGTCTCTGCCGTTCTCACGAAACCAGCGGATTATTTCTGTTGAAAAAAAAGAGTTATTGATCATTATTATGCTTTTCTTCCCTACTGCTCCGGATATTGCTCGTAAATCTTCAGGCCGAATTCATTGGCAAGTGCATAGGCATGCTCCATGATGTCGGCAAGGATATGCTCGTAATTAACCCATACCTTATCCTTGATGAAGAAATAGAACTCGATAGGAAGACCACACTGGGTTGCCTCCATGTGGCGTACCATCAAGGTAAGTTCCGTATTCACCTCAGGACGCTGACGCAGATATTTCTCCATAAACCTGCGATAAAGCTGGAGATTGGTTGGAGCCAGAGCAGCAGGATTCTTCAAATCCTCAATATCCTTTCCTTCCTGAATATCCTTTTCTATCGCCTTCTGCAACGTTTCCTTCAACTTGAAAGAATCCTCTGTGGCGAAATGCTTGTCAAGCAAGGTCTGCTTCAAGGTCTCATCTACCAATCGGATGCTACGGAAATCAAAATAAACGATTCGCTTTACTCTTCTTCCCCCACTCTTCTGCATTCCAATCCAGTTCTGGAACGAACCATTCACCAGGGTAGCTGGCGAGATAGTAACGATGGTATTATCGAAATTACGCACCTTTACGGTGGTTAGTGACATATCCTCTACGATACCATTGGCATCTACCGACTTCACGGTAATCCAATCGCCCTTGTGCAGCATATCATTACTGGTAAGTCGCACACCGGCAGCCAAACCGAGGATGGTATCCTTGAATACCAACATCAAGACAGCCGAAGTAGCACCCAAGCCGGCAAACAAGGTCATCGGACTCTTACCCAACAGGATGGCTACCACTACCACTCCAGCCACAAAGAGCATCAATACCCTGAGCACACCGCAGAAGGTATGGAAATACTGCTGAGCCGAAGAACGGCGCTCTCCGCTATTCTCCAATCCCTTGAAGGAACCGATGAACACCAAAGCCGTGCGTACCGACATCACCACGATATAGATACCCGTGGCACGCTCCAGAATCTCCTTGAATATAGGATATTCCAGATAGATAAGCGGCATAAGCGACCATATTACCACTGCCGGCACGATATGGCAGGCAGAAGTGAGCACCTTCTTATTCAGCAACACATCATCCCAGGAAGCCTCTGTCTTTTCCGTAATCTTCGAGATCAACGGAACTACAATCTTACGACACAGAAAATCGCTCAGCATCGCCAGCAAGATAGCGGTGATGGTGAGCAGGATATGACGAAGCATAGGCACGTAATCGCCGGTGATACCTGCCCATGTTATCATTTCATCTACAAATCTACGAATTTCTTCCATAAACTACAAACAGTAAACTATCAATTCTTAACTATCAACTCCCTATCATGGTTGGCAAAGCAGGTTACAAACCTTGTCTGCAAAATGTCTGGCATTGCTGCCATGCATGATTCCATTATTGATGATAGAGAAGCAAAGCTCATGTCCATTGGCTGCCGTACAATAGCCAGCCAGCGAGATGATACCGGTCAGGGTACCCGTCTTTGCCTTGACATTGCCGTGGACACTGCCGCTCTTCATACGCTTCTTCAGGGTTCCATCCACACCTGCTATAGGCAAGGAATGAATCAGATGCTGCTTGATGTTATCGTTGCGGAAAGCATAACGGAGCATCATCACCTCCAGCTCGGCACTGAGATAGTTGTAGAGCGACAAGCCCGAACCATCTGCCAGTCTGTAGCGGGAAGCATCCAGTCCCAGCTTATTGATCAACTGCCGTTCCACGTTGCGGGCACTCTTGGCACTTGCCGGACGGTTGCCCGTAGAAGCCGCAATCTGGTAATACATGCACTCGGCATAGAGATTGTCACTCTCCTTCATCATCTTATGCAGTACCTGGTCCATGGTATGGAAACGGGTACAGATGGTAAAGGCATTGGCAGGACAGGTCTTGGAAGAGGCATACATCTCCTCATATTCGATGCCTGCATCCTTCAACTTAGCCAGGAAACGGTCCATGAAGATGTCCTTGCGGGAGAACACCAATGGCGAAAGTACCGGATTATCATCATCCCAGCACCAGCCTTCGCCCAGTAATGCCGCATCCTTCATCGAACGGTCGGCATATACGTTACCACGAATGGTATCCACACCCATATCCTTGAGACTGTTGACAAATGCCGTCAGGTCATCACTGTTGAAACGGGGATCCATACCTCCCACACAGTAAACATCACCCGTCAGCACACCGTCCTCAATGGTTCCGGTATATTTCAACTGAGTCTTGAACTGATAGGAACCACCCAACTTGTCAAGTGCGGTGATGGCAGTCAAGAGCTTCATCGTACTTGCCGGGCGCATCAGCTGTCGTTCGTTGTGCTTGTAGATGCAGGAATCAGCATCCATATCCCAGACCATGATCCCCACCTGCGATGTCTCAAACATCTTACTTTCCAAGAGCTTGCCGATACCTACCTGCACCGATTCGGGCCAAGGCAGCTTCAATGTATCAGCAGCCAGGGAATCCAACATCGTGGAGTCGGTCACTTCCGTGTCGTCCTGCGGCTCCACCACTTCTCCTTCAATCACATCCTGAGCCTGCACCGGCATCGCCATGAGCGTAGCCATGATGAAGCTCATCATCATATATATAATCTTTTTCATTGTCTTTTACTAATTTCTTTCTCGAAAGCCTCCTCATTATCGGGCTGCACCGTTACCATATTATGATGTCCGTATTCTATCACCAGGCAATGATCCAATCCCAGAAAGGTCTTGGCGGTATGCACGCTGGTGATGTCGCATACCGGCACATTCCTGTTGGAAGAGAACCTGCCTTCGTTGATGATGAGATATTCCATCTCGTCATCTCGGTCGATAGGTTTCACCTTCTTGAAGGTATAGGTGGTATTCAGAATACGCTCGATCATGCCCACAATGATGATGGCAACGAAAATGCCAATAATCGCCATCTTGACCCAGAAGAAGTATCCTGCCAGGAGGGCGAAAACCACCACTCCAACACGAGCCGTCGTATTGAAGCGCTTATGAAAAGTTCTATCTGCCATATCTCGTTCTTTTATCTTTAAAATAGCGTTTTCAGCTACTATTTGATAGTCTAAAAGACTATATTACCTTAAAATTCGCTGCAAAATTACAAAAAATCCCTCTCTTATTACTCTTTTTAAAGAGAAATTAGTACTTTTGCAAACAATTAAGCATTATTAGAATAAACTCACATGGTTTATAAGTATGATTTTCTGATTATCGGCTCAGGAGTTGCCGGTATGAGTTACGCTCTGAAAGTAGCCAGAGCGCATAAAGGTAAAGTGTGTATGATCTGCAAAACCTCACTCGATGAGGCAAACACTTCATTTGCACAAGGTGGTGTGGCGTCAGTTACCAACTTGGAAGTAGATAACTTCGATAAGCACATACAGGATACAATGATCGCTGGTGATTACATCAGCGACTATGAGGCTGTGAAGCAGGTTGTCACCATGGCACCAGAGCAGATCAAGGAGCTCGTGCAGTGGGGTGTCAACTTCGACAAGCAGCAGGATGGCAAGTTCGATCTTCATCGTGAGGGCGGACACAGCGAGTTCCGCATTCTTCATCACGCTGATGATACGGGTGCTGAAATCCAGCGCGGTCTGATGGAAGCTGTGCGCAACTGCCCAGACATCGATATCAAGGAAAATCATTTCGCTGTAGAAATCATCACTCAGCACCACTTGGGTGCCCGTGTTACCCGCCGTACACCTTATATTAACTGTTACGGAGCCTATGTTCTGAATCCTGATACCCAGAAGGTAGATACCTATCTGAGCAAGGTTACCGTGATGTGTACCGGTGGATGTGGTGCCGTTTATCAGACTACCACCAACCCTGTCATCGCTACCGGTGATGGCGAGGCGATGGTTTACCGTGCCAAGGGTACCGTAGCCGACATGGAGTTTGTCCAGTTCCACCCAACCGCTCTTTATCATCCGGGCGAAACCCATCCTGCCTTCCTCATCACCGAGGCTATGCGTGGTTATGGCGGCATCTTGCGTCTGCCTAACGGCGAAAGTTTCATGGAGAAATATGATAAGCGATTGAGTCTGGCTCCTCGTGACATCGTGGCTCGTGCCATCGATAAGGAGATGAAGATTCACGGATTGGATCATGTCTGTCTCGATGTAACCCATAAGAATCCAGAGGAGACCAAGCGTCACTTCCCTAATATCTACGCCAAGTGTCTGAGCATCGGCATCGACATCACCAAGGAGTATATCCCTGTTCGTCCTGCCGCTCACTATATGTGTGGTGGTATCAAGGTAGATTTGAACGGCTGTTCAAGCATCAACCGTCTCTATGCCCTGGGCGAGTGTTCATGCACCGGTCTGCATGGCGGTAACCGTCTTGCCAGCAACTCGCTCATCGAGGCTGTGGTTTATGCCGAGACTGCTGCCAAGCACAGTATTGAACATGTAGATGAGTACGACTTTAATGAGAAGGTACCAGCATGGAATGATGAAGGTACTTTGACCAACGAAGAGAAGGTGCTGATTACACAGAGCGTGAAAGAGGTGGGCGAATGTATGAGCAACTATGTAGGCATCGTGCGCAGCGACCTCCGTCTGAAGCGAGCATGGGACCGCCTCGATCTTCTCTACGAAGAGACAGAAAACCTCTTCAAGCGTGTAAAGGTAAGCAAGGAACTCTGCGAGCTCCGCAACATGATTAACGTGGGTTATCTCATCACCCGCATGGCGATAGAACGCAAGGAGAGCCGTGGTCTCCACTATACCATCGACTACCCTGTTCATGCTTACGACAAGAAGTAATCAAGAATTATCAGAATATTAAAAAGCTCGGATGCTTGTGATGCATCCGAGCTTTTTTATTTTCAAAAATTTGAGAATTAGAGAATCTTTCTTTCTACCTATTGGTTCTGGTGAATTTTCTTTTTATCTCGTCAGCGAGAACTTGATGCTCAGGCCGAAATCCTGTGTGGTGGTAGGATAACTGCTGCTCGACAGGAGCGGGGTGTTGGTCTGACGGTCATAATAGAAACTCATGGTAAGGAGTTTGCTGAAGGTATAATCGGCAGAGAAACTCAGTTTCAGAGCATTGTTGCCGCTGCTGGCACTGCTTACCATTGAGGCAATATCACGAACGATGGCTGCCTGCTTGCGGAAACTGAAGTCAAGACGTAGATTCAGATCATGGTTGGTACCATTCTGAACCGTCTTGGTGGTCGACGCATTCTTGTTGGCAGCATTCTTGTTGCCGCCCTTCGACTTGGAACGGGAGGCCTTGGCGCCCCAGCCGAAAACATCGAAGTTGTTGATGCGGTAACCCATACCGATTACCCAGTCCTTACTCAATGCCTCGTTCAGCTGCACACTCGTCATACTGAGGTTCAACACACGGGTCTGGCGATATTCTGCCTTCACTGTCATATTATTGTTGAATGTGACATCCATACCCAATAATGGCGAGAACGACTCGTTGATACTTACCTGCGAAATGTTGAACATGCTGCTTGGAGATGGATTGCCCGTAGTGGCATCACTCACGAAGCCGAGACCGTTCATATACTCCTGGAAGGTGCTGTAACTGTTGTAGCTGCCAACCGCAAAGACGCTCTTGTAAGAGTGGTTGATGTTGACACTCTTGAAGTGCTCGTTGAACCAAGGCAGACGTCCCAGTCCGCTGTAACGGATGGTCCAGTTTGGCAACATCCGGCTCAATGCCGGGAATACCGAGAGCGAATTGCCACCCATCGAGGTATAAGCCTTGAGGAAGGCAGGAATCATGACATCGCTGCTATACTGGTTGACCGGTGTGCGGGAAGCATCAAACTTTCCGCCAGCCAGAGCCGAACCAGCCGGATAAACGGTACCTGCATACTGCGCCTCTACCCTATCTCTGAAACCAGCCAGCGAGTTGACAAACTTCTCGAAGGTCTTACTGCGATAACCCGAATTGGCATTGCCCATTCCCTCGAAAGCCGACCCCAGCGAGATGGTAGTCATCTGGAAGGCTCCACTCTGGGTAGTTGGCGTTCCTTCATACATATACTGTATGCTCTTCTGCGTGGTCTTGGTACGTGTAGCTGAGAGATCAATCTTGAAATCCTTGACAGGCTCCAGGGTGGCACGCAACGTAAGATTATCCGTTCTGCTGGTAGTAGCAGGTGTTGCGATACTGTCGTTGCAGAGCAGCCAGTCGTTGTTTCTAGCCTTCTCGATATAATCGTCGCCAACCATACCGAAGGCGAAGTCAAGACCCGGTGCCATCTGTCCCACCTTCTTCTGTCCGAAGGCATCACCCACACTAGGCAAGAAGCCCGGCAGGGTGAGCTGATAGCTGCTGCGATAGTTGATGCTCACATTGCGCACCATCATTGCCAGACGACTAGCCAACTGCAATCCCTTATACCATTTCTTATCATCAAGCGGTTCCTTAGCCAGCACGGAGAGTTTCACCTTCATGGCAGTATCTACCTTTGAGATGATTCTGATCTGGTTATTATCCACCTTTTTATATTTAAGCGGGAACACTTTGCCGTCTTCCGTCTTGGCATTCACAATCAGTCGCTTGGTATTCTTGCCGTGGCGTATCTTGAATGTGGTATCAGGCAGGAGGGTGATTTCCCGTTCGAAGGCACGCTTGTTCTTAGGCAACGCCTTCTTAGGATCTGCCGCCTGTTCCTTTGCTTCCTGCTTCTTTTTCTTTTTTTCCAGCTTCTTGCGCTGCATCTGTGCCCTACTCTGGGTACGGTCAAACTTATCGTTTACCTTCTTCAGGAAAGGCACATGGTTGTAGAGTTTCACCAGGTTAAAGTTACCGTTCAATGTCAGTTCGCGCTGGGTATTGATGGTGTTTCCATACGAGTTGCCCTCCTCATCCTCTGTACCGCGCTCCCAAGAATAGTTGGCATTGTAAGAGGCATCGCTGTTCACCCAGTCGAAGACAGGCAGCAGATTGAGAGGCACCTTGTAGGATGCCTGGAAATTCTGACTGTAGTCGAGCGGTGCACCCCAGTGGCGGATACTGGTCCATACGGAGTCCTTCCAGGCATGATACTGGTCAGCATAAAGATCCTTGTTGACCGGTGTATAAGGTTCCTCTATCTGTGCATGGGTAGCACTCTGGAAGTTCATGTGCAGGTTCTTGGTCAGATCCCAGTTGATGGAGAACTCACGGTTCCAGAGGAACTGTTCACTGAAGGTGAGCGGCAACTTGGAGTCTACTCCGGCAGCTCCACTCATCAGGGTTTCCATATCGCGCTCCTGCAACTCGTAATAGTCGCGCGTCATCTCGGTATTGAAGGCTATGTTCTGCGGCAGCCAGTTCAGTCCGAAACGTTTCAGTATGTCGAGCCACTTACTCTTGTTCTTCAGTCCCTTGAATGGTTCCCAAGCCTTATAAACCGGGCTCCACGAATAATCCAAGGCTCCGCGCCAGTTGTCCTTTCGCTCATACATCGTCGTTTCACCCGTAGTATACTGATGCTGATGACTGTAGGTGAATGAGAAGTTGGCTGGATCGTATGGCATCGGATGTCGCTTGGTAGCGATACCCACCCGGGCATTCGAGATGGAGAAGTTGGTCTGCGTAATCTTGGTGGCAGCGATGTTCTCGATAGAATCGCGCTCGTGCTTGGATCCGGCAGCATCGAGGGCATCCTTCAACTCCATATCGGTATCCAGCGGATTATACTTAGGAGTAGTCTTCTCCTTGGTGACACTATAATATAAAGGTATGCTCACCTTCGCCTTGTCAGGGAAGAACTTACCCATTTCGAGCGATGTGGTCACACTGTAGGTACCGTAATTATCGGTAGTGCGACTTGCCACGCCATCTTCCAGACCGCCGAATCCCTCGCTGATGTATCTGCCGGTGGCATTCACGCTACCCAGATCGGAGAGTTGTACGTTGAGGTTGGCATTGGCAGCCCAACCGCCCGAATTATTATGTTCCTTGAGTCGGAGTTCGTTTATCCATACCTCACCACTCTTGATGTCGGCAGAATTGTTTCTCACACCCAGCATCATAGTCTTCACTTCGCCCAAACTCGGATTACCCACGATGGTAATCTTGTTCTGCGGATGTTCTGCATCCATCATGGAATAAGGAGCGAGATAAGAAGCCACACCCTGTGCCTTCGCCTTGTTACGGTTTTTCTTCAATGCCGTAAAGACACTCAGCGGCACATCGAGCATATTCTCCTCAGGCCATACCGCCTTACAGTCGGCAAGCACATAGCGGTTGTAGTTGGAGCGTGGCTCGGTGAGTTTCAGTGGGATTTCATACTCGTAGTAATTGTTCTTGTAATCACTACCCAGACGGATGAAGACTGAGAGATCACCATCCTGCAGACGGGTGGTATTCTGCTCCAGGGCATTGGCATGGGCAAACATCTGGATGCGCTTGTACTGGCGAAGATCAAGGGTAGAATTCTTGTAAACCGCCTTCGCCTCGCCTGTGCTCATATTCTTGACCACCAGACTCAACGCCTGCTCGTTCGCCTCAACCAACTGAGGCTGACTAGGATCCTGTTCGCGCTTGATACCCGGAGGCAAGACATAGTTGACCGGTGTCTTCTCGCCGTTCTCTTCCAGACTCACGCTGCTTGCGTCGAGGGTTCCGCCACTGGCTGCGCCGAGCGGCTGATCATAGGTACGCCACTTGCCCATCACGAGGTCGAAGGTACCGAAACGCAGCACGATAGGTTTCTTGAAACCGGTGAGGAACATACGCATGAAGCGGATGCTGGAGAAATCGTTGATGTTGCCCTGACGGCTCTCAAACTCATCGATAGGTATGCGGAACTGATACCAGGTAACGGTAGACTTGGTATTATCACGCCAGGTCTGGCTGTATTCACGCTTATCTACAATATGATTGTTACCCACCACGAGATCTTCCGGACGGATGCTGACACGGTACTGGAAGTATTTCTCATATTCGTTGAGGGTATAATCCTGGTTGATATCCTCGACATCCGGCGTTGACTTATAAGAAGTATCATAGCTCTCAGAACGGCTGTCGCTGTCAGGCGAGTTGCCCTGAGGATTGTTGATATACTTATATCGCTGCAAGATAGGAGCACGCATCTCATCCCAGTCGGAACCGCGGAAATAGTGGTAGTCATCACGTGCCGGATCGGCAAAGATACTGTCGAACACCGCCTGGTTCACCTTGCCCTGAATCTGGTCGAGATAAGCACTCTTGTAGAATTCCTGCTCCTCGGCATCAGTCAGTCCGTTGAAACCCACATCCTGCAAGGCTCTGCTGCCACTGGTGGTAGCAAAGGCATAGGTCACGGTGCTCTGGGTAGGAATCTTACCCCACTGGGTATAGGTGTAGCTCTTGCTGCCATCTACCGGCATGCCACTCTCATAGAATTTCTTGCCATCACGCAGGATATCCTCGCTCACCTCGCCCAGGTTGATGTAGAAATCGCCACCGTAATCGGCAGCATCAGCCTCTTCGCGGGAATAGATGAACGGATCGAGCATCCAGAACTCGATGTATTCGATGTTTGCCTGCTCGAAATCGTTGGTATCCAGCTTACGCATCATTCCGCCCCAGTTGCGCTGCGGATTCTGCAGGGTTCCGTCAGCCTGCAAATCTGTTACATTGAAGTTGTATGGTCCCGGCTCGCTTGGATAGTAAGCCAGATTGAGTACATTCAGGGTATTGGTAGCGCCCTGATAACTGCTCTGGTCGCGCAATGGGAAGAGCTCCTTGGTATAGACCTCGCGAACATAATGGTTACTCAACTGCTTGAGGTCGCCCTTAATATGTCCCGGAGTGAGCGAACTTCCACGGCGGGTGAACAGCGGATCGATGGTATACCAGGCTAGGCGCGAACGGTGGAAACCGCTGCTCAGACCGGTCTTATCGCTGTAATCGTCCTTGAAATTGAGCGAAGGCACACTGGATATAAACCAGGAGGTAGGAGTAGTTACATCGATGGTAGTCTTCGTACCCTCGAAGTCATCGATATAAGATGCATTGTCCTGTGTGCCGCCTGCCTCACCGGCAATAAGCTGGGCAAATTCTCCTGTAAAGGATATCTGCGATGGCTGGGTAAGGTGCAGGAATGGTATCTTGTCAAGCACATTGGTGAGCCACTGACTCTCCTTGCGCCAGTTGAGATTGATGCCCCAAAGGGTGTTCTTCAGCGGTTCGGAGCCCATGGATACCTTGGTGGTAAGCGCCTGTTCGGAGAGGTGCTGGATAGTACCGCTCAACTGGAAGTTCTTGGTAAAATCATACTCCCAGTTCAGTCCGAACATCGTTTTTCGGGTTTGTCCGAAATCGGTATTACTCTCCAGAGAAACGTTGACAGCCGTACCGGCATCGATGATGCTCTGGTTCAGGATGGTAACCTCGCCGGCACTGTAATCTACCGAATAGTCGGTGCCCTCTTTCAGGGTGATACCGCCTGCCGTAACGACCACTGAGCCCTGTGGCACATTGTAGGCATCGAGCGAGATGACATTGGCTGCAGAGCCCTTGAACTGTCCCACAATCTGATACTTGTTCTTTTCGGCTATCTGCTTGGCTATGGTCTTCGTACTGTCATAGAGTTCGGTAAAGGCATACTTTTCAGCCTTGTCGGCAGCCACGCCCCGCTTGACCAGATAATCACGCATATAACTGCCGAAAGGCTCTACCTTCGGAATGAACACGCGTCCATTAGAGATGGTATAGCCTTCTACATAATCGAAATATCCATTGCTGTGTGCCTTGTTGTTGTTATCCAGACGGTCGGCGCCCAGCACACGGATGATTGGCTGCTCCTTCACCTGCTGCTCAGGGATATAACTGAGATATACGCCGGTGGTATCGCTCTGGTATTTCACATCCAGGCGGAACTTCTCCTTCTCTACGGTAGAAGCCAGATAATAAACGTTCTTCATCATCAGCCCCCAGTTGCCCTGTCGCGGATTGTTACTGGTATTCTTGAGCGATTTCACGAAGAGTGCCTGCTTGGTATCGCTGAGATCGGATGCAAACTCGCCCACCTGATAGGTAACGCCTCCCGATGTATACTCATAGGCTACGGCAAGTACCTGGTCGGTCTGCAGACTGGTTTTCAATGAGATATAACCCAAGGCGGTATTGACTGTATACTCAGAAGAATTGAGCAGACGGGCACTCTCCAGTTTCTCATAATCGGCTCCGCCAACCAGTCCGCCTCCATCGAGAGTGGTTGCTGCCTGGTCGATGTCACGGGCAGCAGCATACTGCCCTGTCATCGCCGCATACTCTGTATTCGCCTGGTTAGAAGGCACCTGTCCGCTCGCTGCCCACATCGGGTTGCTCAGTTTCTGGTTCTCGCCCAGGTCGGTCAGGGCTACGATGTTTCGGGTATTGGTGGTATTGCCGGTTTTGTTGGTAACCCACACCTCCACGCGGTTGATGGTGATGCCCGTGGTGAGATTAGGAAGTTTCTGCATCCAGGCATCATAATGGTTTCTGAAATACTGGGAGAGGAAGAAGTGGCGGTTCTCCTCATAATCGGCTACATTCAGTTCGAAAGGGGTGAGCTGCACACCGCCCCTGGTAGATACGCTCTTCGATGCACTTTTCTTCTGCGAAGCTACCATCTGCAGCTTGAGTTTGCCAAACTGCATATCGGTTCTAACACCAAACAGACTGCTGGCGCCTTTGATGAGCGAAGAGTTGGAAGGGAAGGAGACGTTGCCCGCCTCAACGAGTTTGATGATTTCATCTTCCTTGCCGTCGTACTTCAGTTTCATGTTCTGTGCATCGAAATCGAAGGTGGCATCGGTGTTGTAATTCAGGTTCATGTTCACCTTATCGCCCACCTTTCCGTTGACGTTGAGATTGATTTTCTCATCAAAATCCATCATCGTCGTCTTTCGGTTGCGGATAGGCAACGAAGGATTGTCGATGTTTTTCTTGTTGATACCGAACTTGAGTTCGGCAGAACCCTGAGTCTTCACTCTGATGCCACCAGGACCGAAGATTTTCTCGGCAGGTCCCAAGTCGAAGTGCATATCTGAGAAATCGAACTTCTCCTTGCCTTTTGCCTGGAAGATTTCATCGTTCTGCTTGCGGAAGTAGCTGTTGCGCTGCTGCTGTTCGGTCCATGCAAGATACTCTTTCGGAGTGAGCATGATAGGAGCCGAAAGCCAGGTTGAGCCCATGCGGTTGCCGATGATATAGCGGTCGATGGTATCGTTGTAGGCTACCTGATATTGCAGATTATCAGGACGTTTCAGGTCGAGCGGACTCTGATAGAGGTCGCTCAGGGAGTAAGGTTGGGTGCGCTGAATCTGCCAGCGGGTATGCAGCAGCGAATCGGGAATAGTATCTTCATCGAGCTGCACGGGCTGGGCTGTACTGGTACGGGTTTTCTTTTTATCGTCCTGAAGTTGAGGCAAAGCTATCGCATAGCCGAAGGTTGCCACCATCAGCCAAACCAATAGAAAAGATATGAATCTTTGCTTCTGTTTCATCGACAAAAAACTCCTAACTTATTTGATTTGCTTCAATGCCAGTTTCACAACCTGTTCTACCGGGAGATCAGGCTGTGCCTTGAGGATATCTACTACGACCTTGGCAGATGGTGCCGGCGAGAAGCCGAGCATGGTGAGGGCGCTTACCGCCTCATCCTTTACGTCATTGTTCACCATCACCACATTGCCTCCGCTGGCTGGCAGTTCGTCAGCAATGCCGAGGCTCACGATTTTATCTTTCAGGTCGATGATGATTCGCTGTGCTGTCTTCAGTCCGATACCCTTCACGGTTTTCAGCACCTTGTCGTTACCAGTAGAGATGATTTCACAGAGTTCGCGTGGCGAGAGTGAAGAGAGAATCATACGGGCTGTATTTCCGCCTACTCCTGAAACGGTGATGAGGAGGCGGTAGAGTTCACGTTCCTGTTTGGTAGCAAAGCCGAAAAGGGTGAAAGAGTCATCTCTTCCACCAGCCACCAGCACTTCGTGAACATAGAGTTTCACTTCCTGTTTGCCCTGAATGGCAGTATATGTATTGAGCGATATATTGAGTCCGTAGCCCACCCCCGCAGTCTCAACAACAGCCAGCGCAGGTGTCAGCTCTGTCAGATCGCCATGAATATATTCTATCATTTTCTTTTTCTCCTAATTAAATTAATATATTAATAACGTGCGAAGGGCGGGATTATTGTAATAGACATCCATAAAATTACGTCCCGACGTAGCATGTGATACGTCCCGACGCAGAGCCAGAGACGTCGGGACGCAGCAAAAGCTACGTCAGGACGTAATTCAAAGCACATCGGGAGGTATCGGAAAGGGGATGTATGATGTTTCGCAACAAAATAACGAAACTGTAAGGCTCTTGCAGCAGATACCTTACAAATCTCCGCTTATTCATACCTAAAAACTATGATTTTACTACTTTTTGCAACTTTTATGAGTTAAAATTCTATTAAAACGTCACGTATTTCAAGAAAAAGCTATACTTTTGCAACCGGAAATAGA
>OHZM01000241.1_pt1 | contig 18311 bp, 14 predicted proteins | sample 1580481 | NCBI WGS metagenome assembly OHZM01 (sample SAMEA3882506, study PRJEB24775) | human gut metagenome | biome: human-associated habitat; feature: intestine environment; material: feces | place: Netherlands | collected 2009/2010 | reverse complement strand
TGTGTAATCTGTTCTATTTTCTAATCTGACAGGTTCTCCACAATTAGGACAGAACTTTGTACCTGCCTCTAATTCTTTACCACATCGTGTACAATACATTTATTCACCACTTAATTTTTCATCAATAGCTTTAGCTGCTTTTTTACCAGCACCCATAGCAAGAATTACAGTAGCAGCACCAGTAACAACGTCACCACCAGCCCATACGCCTTCTTTAGATGTATGGTTAGTTTCTTCTTCAACGATGATACCACCCCACTTCTGGCAATCAAGACCAGGAGTAGTCTGTCTGATTAATGGATTTGGATACTGACCGATTGCGATAACAACTGTTCCACAATCAATAGTGAAGTTCGTACCTTCTTTTGCAATTGGTCTTCTTCTACCAGATGCATCTGGTTCTCCTAATTCCATTTCTACACATTCAAGAGATTTAACTGAACCATTGTCACCATGAACAGCAACTGGATTAGTTAATAACTTGAAGATAATACCTTCTTCCTTAGCATGATGTACTTCCTCTTTACGTGCAGGAAGCTCTGCCTCACTACGTCTGTATACAATGTGTGTCTCAGCACCGAGACGAAGAGCTGTTCTGGCTGCGTCCATGGCTACGTTTCCACCACCGACAACTACAACCTTTTTACCTTTTGAGATAGGAGTCTCATAACCCTCTTTAAAAGCTTTCATGAGGTTATTTCTTGTAAGGAACTCATTAGCAGAAAATACACCGTTGGCCTGCTCTCCAGGGATTCCCATAAATCTTGGAAGTCCTGCTCCCGAACCGATAAATACAGCCTCAAAGCCTTCTTCCTCCATAAGTTCGTCAATCTTAACTGACTTTCCGATAACTACATTTGTCTCGATTTTAACACCAAGTGCCTTGACATTCTCTACTTCTGCCGCAACAACCTTGTCCTTTGGAAGACGAAACTCCGGTATTCCGTAGCTTAATACTCCGCCGGCAGCATGAAGTGCCTCAAAAATAGTTACATCATAGCCAAGCTTTGCAAGGTCTCCGGCACATGTAAGTCCTGCAGGACCTGAACCGATAACAGCAACCTTTTTGCCGTTTTTCTCTGCGGATGTCTTTGGCTTGATGCCATTCTCTCTGGCTGTATCAGCAACAAATCTCTCGAGCTTTCCGATTGAGACAGGATCGCCCTTGAAGCCTCTGATACACTTACCCTCACACTGGCTCTCCTGTGGGCATACACGTCCACATACAGCAGGAAGTGCTGATGACTCTGAAATAATCTCATAAGCCTTTGTGAAATCACCATTTTTAACCTGCTCAACAAATGCAGGAATATTGATAGAAACAGGGCAGCCCTTCATACACTGTGCATTTTTACAGTTTAAGCATCTGCTTGCCTCTGCCATTGCCTCTTCTTTATTGTAGCCGTAGCAAACCTCTTCGAAGTTTGTGGCACGAACCTTTGGATCCTGCTCTCTGACAGGTACTCTCTTTAATACATCGACTTCCATTATTTGTCACCTCCGCAGTTTCCGCAGCCACCGTGATGTGTTGCGCCCTCTTCATAGGCAAGCTTAGCTCTGCCTTCCTCTGTCTTATATTGCTGCTGTCTCTTCATAGCCTGATCGAAATCAACAAGATGTCCGTTGAACTCAGGTCCGTCAACACATGCGAACTTAACCTTTCCGTCCACGATCAGACGGCATGCTCCACACATACCTGTTCCGTCAACCATGATTGGGTTCATTGAAACAATTGTAGGAATCTCAAGCTTCTTTGTGAGCAGACATGTGAATTTCATCATAATCATAGGTCCGATAGCTACACAGCAATCATATGTATTGCCGGCATCAACAAGTGCCTGAAGCTGCTGGCTGCCGTTGCCGTGGAAGCCGTATGAGCCATCATCTGTACAGACATAGAGATTCTTTGCAACAGCTTTCATCTCATCCTCAAAGAAAAGAATATCCTTATTTCTAAAGCCCATGATGACATCAGCATCCACACCATGCTCTTTAAGCCACTTAACCTGTGGATATACAGGGGCTGTACCAAGACCTCCTGCGATAAATACGATGTGCTTTTTCTTTGTCTCCTCGAGGTTATCCTCCTGACAAAGCTCTGATGGACAGCCGAGTGGTCCGACAAAATCCTCTAATGAATCTCCCTCATTAAGAGCCATCATTCTCTCTGTTCCTGCACCGATAGTCTGTACTACGATAGTAACAGTCTCTTTTTCCCTGTCATAATCACAGATGGTAAGTGGGATTCTCTCTCCTACCTCATCTGTCTTTGCGATGATAAACTGACCAGGCAGACACTCTTTTGCAACTCGTGGTGCCTTTATATCCATAAGGATAATATTGTCAGCCAATTTTTCTTTTCGAACTATTGGATACATAGTCTTCCTCCTAGTTAAATCTTATCCCATTACATATGTAATCTGATACTCAATTATTTCATACTTTTTTAATTTTAAATGAAATGATATAATTTTTCAATATATTTCTTTAGATATTCCATAAAAATATGTTATATGCTTATAAAATTGTGTTATCTTTTGATATTCGTCCGGTACTTTATAAAATCATATTATGTAATATGTAATCAAGATAGCTCTCAGTGGTTTTGAATAGTTACTTGTGAATAATAATAAAACAGGAACCAATTCATGCAAAAAATGAACCGGTTCCTGTATTTATCAGCTTTTATGAGAAATATACAAGCTCATCCTGCGGTTTCTCGGCAGGCTCGATGGAAACCGGATAAAGCACCGGTCCCTTTCCCTTGTACTCTCTTGCAAACTCCACATGCACCCTTGCGGTGATGGTAATCCACGATTTGTGAGGAATACTGCTCTCATCCTCATACTTGCACTTAAAGCCTATAAATGTCACGTCCTCTATACAGCAGGTCATCGCAAACCTGCCCGGTACCATAACACCCTTTCTAAGCTTATCAGGATTGTATACAAGGGCAAGAAATTTGACAATCTTGCCGTCGTACTTCTTGTAATTCTCCATGGCATCCATATACCAGATGGCATAATCTGCATCTGAAAGCTCAATCACATCCTGATTTATATCAAACGGCAGTTCCTCCGGACGCTCATCAATAGTACCGTCCTTGCGTTCGTAGACTATCTGGGCTTTGCGGTTGATATTCTTTATGGTACGCCTTAGATGTCCTCTGTCTGTATCATCGTCCGTCCTGTTAAATATGACAACATCACTCGCAAATACCTGTTCCTGCATCATCGCGCGCATATTGTTCATATAAAGGTCAAATGTAGTGGAATCAACTGTGGCGAGCGACTGCACGATAACCCAGCCCTTTGGCAGCTCGGCCTCTATTATTTTATCAATGCCCCATGTGCCGTTGTACTCGATAAACACCTGTTCAGGCAAATACTGCATGTTGAGCTCATTCAGCTTTGCAGCTGTAAACTCATCCTCCGAGTCGATCTCTGCAACCTGGATATTGGCAGCCTTTAGCTTATCCATATCATACTCCACATCACCATCCTCGCACATAATGATAAGCCCCTTTGAGCCATTAGCGAAATCATTCTCGAAAATGGTATCCTTAATCAGTGAAGTCTTGCCACTGTCCATGAATCCGGTAAATAAATATACTGGAATCTCTTCAGCCATTTTGTTAGTTCCTTTCTGATTATTGTGTAACTACGTTAAATACATTTAAGCAAGTCCGAAGAGCTCTTCAAGCTCATGCTCGTGGATATCTGTTCCGATAACAACGATACGTCCTGTATAGTCAGGCTCGCCATCACGAATCTCGTACTCGCCCGGAACCATATCAAAGTAAATCCACTTGCCGTCTGTGCCCTCTACCATGCCCTTTGAACGAAGAATCTTGTCATCTTCCACAAACTGCTTAAGGATTTCTTCGAGCTTAGCGCGCTCAAATTTGTGAGGTGTCTCCTTGCCCCAGCTTGTAAATACATCATCAGCATGATGATGTCCGTGCTCATGATCATGGTCATGACAGCCACAGGTGCAGCCCTCGCCATGCTCGTGATGGTGTTCGTGCTCGTCATGGTCGTGGTGATGCTCATGCTCATCGTGGTCGTGATGGTGCTCATGCTCATCATGGTCGTGGTGATGCTCATGCTCATCATGGTCATGGTGATGCTCATGCTCATCATGGTCATGATGATGATGCTCTGCCTCATCCTGTGCATGACGTGCCTCAGCAAGCACCTTCATCTCGAGATTGTCCTGACCTTCCATAGTCTTAAGAATCTGCTCTCCTTTAATAGCATCCCAGTCAGTAGTGATAACTGAAGCCTTTGGATTTAAAGCCTGAATCTGCTTTACGCAAAACTCAAGCTGCTCAGGTGTAGCATTCTGGCTGCGGCTTAAGATAACTGTTGTGGCATACTCTATCTGATTGTTGAAGAACTCACCAAAGGCCTTCATCTGCTTGCTTGCCTTAAGCGCATTTACAACTGTAACAAGTGCATTGAGCTTGACCGGCTGCTCTTTTTCGATATCTATAACTGATTTCATGACATCTGATAATTTGCCTACGCCGGAAGGCTCGATTAAGATACGGTCCGGATGATACTTAGTAATAACCTCATTTAAGTTCTTACCAAAATCACCAACCAGTGAACAGCAGATACAGCCTGAGTTCATCTCAGTAATCTGAATGCCGGCATCCTTTAAAAAGCCACCGTCTATACCAACCTCACCGAACTCATTCTCTATGAGAACTATCTGCTCACCCTTAAAAGCCTCATCTATCATTTTCTTGATAAATGTAGTCTTTCCAGCTCCAAGGAAACCTGAAATAATGTCAATTTTTGTCATTGTAATTCACTCCTTTTCTTTTCACTAAGTCCTATTTTACTAGCAATAATACAAATATGCAAATTAAATTTTTATTATTAAATTATGTTGACACATAACAAAAGAACTACCGCACGCGGTAGTCCTCTCTAATACATTAATTGTATTTTCTTTTTCTAGCTGCTTCAGATTTCTTCTTACGCTTTACGCTTGGTTTCTCGTAATGCTCGCGCTTACGGATCTCCTGCTGGATGCCTGCTTTTGCACAGTTTCTCTTGAATCTGCGTAATGCGCTATCTAAAGTCTCGTTTTCTTTAACTATTACACTAGACATAACCTAAAACCTAACCTCCCTCCAGTTGTGTATTGTGCATCAACTGTTAGGTATCTATACTTAATTGCACTAACATGTATTTTATCAAAATATCCGGATTTGTCAAGATAAATCCGGATATTTTTTTAACAAATTTAGACCCATTTTTTTAAATATGCATTTTAAAGCACTATATATGCATTTTTGTTACTTAATCATACCTGAAAGTGCATCCTTTACTGAAGCAATAGCATCAGGAATACCTGCCGGATTCTTTCCACCGGCCTGAGCCATGTTAGGGCGTCCACCGCCGCCACCGCCTACCTTTGAAGCGATTGCCTTGATTAAGTTTCCTGCATGTGCACCGCTCTTTATGGCAGCATCTGTTGCCATGGCAACAAGATTTACCTTGCCTTCATTTGAAGAAGCAAGCACGATAACTCCCTCGCCAAGCTTTTCCTTGAGGGAATCTCCAAGATCACGCAGTCCGTTCATATCAACGCCGTCAACACTTGTTGCAAGAAGCTTGATGCCGTTTACATCAACTACCTGATCCATAACATCGCCGAGTGCATCCTTTGCTGCCTTGCTCTTAAGAGACTCATTCTCACTCTGAAGTGCCTTCATCTCAGCCATCAGGTGCTCAAGTCTCTCTTTGAGGTTTGCAGGAGTTGATTTAACAACCTTAGCAGCCTCCTCAAGTTCCTTCTCCATATTACTGTAGTAAGCGAATACATTGTCGCCTGTGATAGCCTCGATACGTCTTACGCCAGCAGCTACACCGCTCTCTGAAAGAATCTTGAATACCTTGATATCAGATGTATTCTTTACATGTGTACCACCGCAGAATTCCTTAGAAAAATCGCCCATTGATACGACACGTACCTTTTCACCGTATTTCTCGCCGAAGAGAGCCATGGCACCTGTCTTTTTAGCCTCATCGACAGTCATGACATCTGTGCGAACTTCAATAGCTTCGTTGATTTTCTCGTTTACGATATCCTCAACCCTTTTAAGCTCCTCAGCAGTCATAGCAGAAAAATGAGAGAAATCAAAACGTGTTCTCTCAGCATCCTGGTAAGAACCTGCCTGCTCTACATGTGTGCCGAGTACCTCACGCAGCGCCTTCTGAAGCAGATGAGTGGCAGAGTGATTTCTGCATGTGTTTGTTCTTGTTTTTGTATCAACAGAAAGTGTAGCCTTCTCGCCTGTGCGGATCATACCTTCTGACACATAACCTACATGTGCATATCTGTTGCCAACTACCTTTACTGTATCCTCGACAACAAATGTACCGCTCTCAGTCTTTATGATACCCTTGTCACCCTGCTGACCACCCATTGTGGCATAGAAAGGTGTGTTTGGAACGATTACAGAGCCCTTATCACCATCTGAAAGAGCCTCGACTACATCATCAGACGTGGTAAGGAAAGCAATCTCAGCTGTGTCAGTAAGCTTGTCATAGCCTGTGAACTCTGTAGTAATTTCAGAATCTATATCATTGTAAACATTGGCATCAGCACCCATATAGTTTGTTTCCTTGCGGGCTCCTCTTGCCTTCTGTCTCTGAGCCTCCATACAACTCTCAAAGCCAGCCTCATCATATGTGAATCCTTTCTCCTCGAGAATCTCTGCAGTGAGGTCTACAGGGAAGCCGTATGTATCGTAAAGCTTGAATGCATCCTCTCCTGAAAGCACCTTGACTCCGTCAGCCTTCATATGCTCTTCCATATCTGCGAGGATACCAAGTCCCTGGTCGATAGTCTTCGCGAACTTTTCCTCTTCCTGAGTGAGCACCTTAAGGATGAAATCCTTTCTCTCCTCAAGCTCCGGATAGCCATCCTTACTCTCATCAATGACAACCTGCGCGATTTTGCCAAGGAATGCTCCCTGTATGCCAAGTGTACGTCCATGCATAGCGGCACGTCTGATGATACGGCGAAGCACATAGCCCCTGCCCTCGTTAGATGGCATAACTCCGTCAGAGATAAGGAATGTAGACGAACGGATATGATCTGTGATAAGACGGATAGAAACATCGTCCATCTCATCGACATGATATTTCTTGCCTGAAAGCTCGCAGACCTTGTCACGGATAGCCTTCATGGTATCAATATCGAATACCGAATCAACATCCTGCATTACAACAGCAAGACGTTCAAGTCCCATACCTGTATCAATGTTCTTGTGCTCAAGCTCAGTGTATCCACCGTGTCCGTCACCGTTAAACTGTGTGAATACGTTGTTCCACACCTCCATGAAACGGTCACAGTCACAGCCTACCTTACAATCAGGCTTGCCACAGCCGTACTTCTCACCGCGGTCGTAGTAAATCTCAGAGCAAGGACCGCAAGGACCTGCGCCATGCTCCCAGAAGTTGTCACACTCACCGGTCTTTGGATCTCTGTAGAAACGTGTAATACGATCTGCCGGCACTCCCACTTCCTTAGTCCAGATATCAAATGCCTCATCATCCTCACCGTAGATGGAAGGATAAAGCCTGTCCTTCTCAAGACCGAGCACCTCTGTCAAAAACTCCCATGACCATGCGATTGCTTCATGCTTGAAATAATCTCCAAACGAGAAGTTTCCGAGCATCTCAAAAAATGTAAGATGACGAGCTGTCTTACCTACATTCTCGATATCACCTGTTCTGACGCACTTCTGACATGTAGTCACACGACGTCTCGGTGGAACCTCCTGTCCTGTGAAATATGGTTTAAGCGGTGCCATACCTGCATTAATAAGAAGCAGACTGTTGTCATTGTGAGGCACCAGTGAAAAACTCTTCATTGCGAGATGTCCCTTGCTCTCAAAGAACTCAAGGTACATACGACGTAATTCGTTAACGCCATAACTCTTCTTCATTACTTGAATCTCCTATTCTTTTGTCTTTGCGTCCTTCATTTTACGAAGCTTTACCCCAATCAGTGCCCCGCAAAAGCCTATGGCCGCCAAAACAATCATAATAATAACATATTGTGCTACGCACATGAAAAAGTCCCCCATAATTACCCTCCTAAAATTTATTGAACTAATTTATTATAAATGAATTTGTGAAATAATTCAATAGTTCTCTCCAAAAGCGAATGTCTGATTTTCACGTTCAATCTCAATCACCCTGTCAGCCATTTCCTTATTGCTCAGCCTCTTTTTGTATTCAGTAATACCGCTGTAGTCCTGCCACATGTGCATAGGAAACACAAACTCTGCCGAGGTATTTTGTAAAAAATAATCAAAGCCCTTGAACTGATATTCCATAAGCTTTGGATCCATCGGGAAAAATGCCACGTTTATTGGTTTTTCCGAAAGCTTTTTTATCTCATGCCTGAAGGCTCTGCGCACTCTGCCGTTTATCAGGTCTCCTGCACCATCCCACTCCCAGTCGTTTAAATCACCGGCATGAAACAGGCTCACACCGTTTGAGGCAACATAAAATGCCACACCGGCATCGGTGGATCTAAGTGTCATTATATCCAGATCATCCACATGATATGTATTGTCAGGTGAAACAAATGTCACCCTGTCCCTGACAGCGGGATCAATGCCATGCTTTGATAAAAAATGCGGACTGATACGGATATCCTTTGAAAAAACATAATGTATATTCGGATATTTGTCAGTCAGACGCAAAATATCCATATCATAATGATCCTTGTGGCTGTGACTTGCAAACATATAGATTTTTGTATCCGGCTCATAAGATGGCAGCTTTCCGGTAAAATGCATACCCTCCACCTTGTCTCCATCAAAATAATCAAATATAAGCACCTTGTCATCCAGTTCCACAAGAAAACAACTGTGATGTATAAAAATTATCTGCATGTAACCTACTCTCTTTCGCTTTTTTTCTCTCTTTCCGCAAAGAAATCAGTCTTTATGTATCATTATGCTATCTTTATGCTATATAGTCAACTTATATTTCGTAAAATATAGTGATTTTACTCTAATTACCAATCAATAATTATATGATTAAAGGGTCAAAATACCTTTTGACCCTCATATCATTATATAATTATACAAATCATGCCACCATTTGAGTCATTCACAATCTTTTGCATGGTTTCCTGAAGCTTTATCTGGCATTCATCATCCATCTGCATTATTTTGCTTCTTATTCCGTCCTCCATAAGCTCACCGACAGACTTTCCAAAAATATTGGTCTTCCAGACTCCACTGTCACTGTTTTCACCATTTTTGATGTAATCTATCAGATCCTCTGCCTGTTCCCTGCTTCCGACTATCGGTGCTATCTCGGTCTCGATATTAGCCCTTATCATATGTATTGACGGTGAAATAGCCTTCATTTTTACGCCAAACTTATTTCCATGGGCTATAAGCACCGGTTCCTCCATTCTGATATCAGACAACTGTGGCATCACAACACCGTAACCCTTCTGCTGCACCGATGAAAAAGCATCCTTAATCTTTTCGTATTCATTCTTTTCCTCAGTGAGTGAAAGAATCAGGGAAATCAGCTCCTTTTCCCCGGAAACAGTCACACCGCACAGCGCGGAAATATTCTCGTAGTAGTACTTCTCTGCAATCTCAATTTTGACCTTTACCACACCATCAGACAGCCCCATCCCGGCAAGAGATACCGCTTTTAATATATCCCCATCCGATTCAGGCATATCTATGCTCATCTGTGCGACATCCTTCAGCTTTGAAGCCCTTGCAAGAAAAGTCTTTGCATATGTAATTACAGCCTGCTTTACATGATTGTCATAAGGCAGAAGCTGCACCCATTTCGGTATATCATAGTCCACTCTCGTGACTGCAAATTCATATAAGAGCTTTTCCATAATATCTGTAATCTGTCCCATGCAAAGCTTTTCACAGTCTATAGGAATGGCAGCCGCTTTATACTCTCTGCTAAGTGACTCGCATAAAAGTCTCGTTTCTGCCGCAAAAGGCTTTGTAGTATTTACCACAATTACAAATGGCTTTCCTGAAGCCTCAAGCTGCATGACGGTTTCTCTTTCTGCTGCCTCATAACTCTGTCTTTTTATATCGCCTATGCTGCCATCGGTGGTTACAAGCACAGCCACTGTCGAATGCTCCTCTATTACCTTTTTTGTACCTACAACTGCAGCCTCCTCAAAAGGTATATCCTCGTCGAACCATGGTGTTTTGACCATACGCTCGCCGTCCTCCTCGAGATAACCGACAGCATCCCCCACTGTAAAGCCCACACAGTCCACAAGGCGTACCTTCACAGCGCTGCCATCATCCAGACTGATAGTAACCGCATCCTGTGGAATAAATTTCGGTTCAGTCGTCATAATAGTCTTTCCTTTGCCTGATTGCGGCAGTTCATCGACCGCACGCTTTTTAGCATACTCATTGTCCATCTTCGGGATTACACAAAGCTCCATGAAATGCTTTATAAATGTGGACTTGCCTGTGCGCACAGGACCGACGACACCTATGTAAATCTCGCCGTTTGTGCGGCATCTGATATCTTTATATAAATCAAACTCTTTACTGTCCATATTACTGCCCATAAAAGCTTCCTCCATACACTTTATTCTATAATCAAAGTGTATTCACCTGTTCTTTGAATTATTACACATAAAAAGGCCACAGGCTTCAAAACAGATAACCTGTGGTCTTTTGTAATAACATATAGTATTTTAAACCAAACTACTTAGCAGCCTTTTTCTCACATCCTGCTGTCTTGCTTGTAGAAGTATCAGCTGTTTCTTTAGCATCTGATTTGTCAGAAGCCTCCTCAGGCTCCTCGCGCAGACGTGCGTACATCTGCATACACTTGTGGAGCTTCTTTGCAAGCTTATTGTCTATCTGCTCAGGAGTAGCTCTCCACTGCCAGTTGCCACCGGTAGTTGAAGGAATGTTGATACGAGCCTTTGAATCAAGTCCAAGCAGATCCTGCATAGGAACAATAGCCATATCGGCAACTGATGACCATGCCGCACGCATCATGCCCCAGTTGTAGCCCTCCTCCTTTGTGAGGTTTAAGTAATCCTTTGCAAACCTTACGCAATCCTTTGGAGCTGTCTTCATCCAGCCCATAACTGTGTCATTGTCATGGGTACCTGTGTATACAACACAGTGCTGCGGATAGTTATGTGGCAGATAATCGCTGTCTTCTCTTGAATCGAAGGCAAACTGGATAACCTTCATGCCAGGGAAGCCTGAATCCTTTAAAAGCTTCTTTACGGAAGGTGTGAGGAAGCCGAGGTCCTCCACGATGATAGGAAGCTTGCCAAGCTTCTTCTCAAGCACGTTGAATAAATCCATGCCAGGTCCATCTTTCCATACACCGTTCTTTGCTGTATCATCCTTTGCAGGAATAGCATAGAATGAATCAAAACCTCTGAAATGATCGATTCGCACGATATCATAAAGCTTTGCCATAGCACTGATACGCTTTGTCCACCAGCTGTAGCTGTCCTTCTTCATAACATCCCATCTGAAAAGAGGATTACCCCAGAGCTGTCCGTCAGCTGAGAAAGCATCAGGAGGACATCCTGCCACCTCGATTGGATTTAAGTCTTTATCGAGATAGAACTGTGTAGGATTAGCCCATACATCTGCTGAATCCATGGCAACATAAATAGGTACATCTCCGATAATTCTTATGCCCTTTTCATTAGCATATGCCTTTAAAGCAGTCCACTGCTTGAAGAAGAGATACTGGAGCATCTTGTAGAAGGCAATATCATCAGCATACTTCTCCTTTGCTTCTTCCATAGCCTCAGGTTTTCTAAACTTGAGAGCATCATCCCACTCGCTCCATGCCACTCCGCCATTGGCATCCTTTAATGCCATAAAGAGTGTGTACTCATCAAGCCACTCTGCCTCTTTACTGCAGAATGCTTCATAGTCAGCCGGTGTTTTCTTTGAAAAACGCTCATATGCCTTTCTTAAAAGAGCATATCTATTGACATACATAATGCCATAGTCTACATACTGTGGCTTTTTGCCCCACTTATATGACTCGCACTCCTTCTTTGTCAGAAGCTTGTCCTTGCATAAAAGCTCCAGATCGATAAAATAAGGATTGCCTGCGAAGCTTGAAAATGACTGGTATGGAGAATCTCCATAGCTGGTAGGACAGATTGGAAGAATCTGCCAGTATGTCTGACCTCCCTTCTCAAGGAAATCGACAAAACGTCTCGCCTCCTTTCCCATAGTTCCAATACCATACTGTGATGGCAGTGATGAGATTGGCATTAATACACCGCTAGTTCTCATGTTATTTTTCCTCCCTTTTGTTGTATACGCATTGTTTGGCTGCGTGATCCTGTATTTTAAAATAATATACAATATACATATGAAATCATATGATATTTTCGCTTTATTTAGTTATTATAACATCATAAAGTGCAACTTGTAAATTAAATTAGTTAATGTTAATATCAAATTAATAAAAAGTTTAAAAGAGGTGTAACATAATGAATGAAACAACCAGGCAATTGATTGTGCATAAGGTAAAGCATAATACGAAACGTCTTATAACATCCATTAAATGGGTAATCTTTTCTATCGTTGTCGGCATAGTCGCAGGAAGCTGCGGCACCGCCTTTTATTTTGCCCTGTCGGTCGTAACCGATTTCAGAATGAAATACCCTTGGCTCATTTACTTTCTGCCAATCGGCGGACTTGCCATTGTAGGACTCTATCATCTGTGTAAAGACGATAACGACACCGGAACCAATCTGGTAATATCAGCTATCCATTCAGGCGACAAGGTGCCCTTTAAAATGGCCCCGCTTATATTTGTATCCACACTTATCACTCACCTGTTCGGTGGCTCTGCCGGCCGTGAGGGTGCTGCTCTGCAGATGGGAGGCAGCATCGGAAGCTCTATAGGCAGGGTATTTAGATTTGATGAAAAGGACAAGCATGTCATGATTATGTGTGGCATGAGCGCTGCATTCAGTGCACTGTTTGGCACTCCGATGGCAGCCGCTATTTTCTCCATGGAGATGATAAGCGTCGGTGTCATGTATTATATAGCACTCGTTCCATGTGTGATAAGCTCCCTCATCGCTCACGGTATCGCATCATACTTCAATGTTACAAATGAATTTTTTGCTATTGAAAACATACCGGATTTTACTATTTTAAACTCAGTAAAAATATCTGCGCTTGCAATACTATGCGCGCTCGTAAGCATACTCTTTTGTGTGGTTCTTCACTCAGGTGAGGCGCTGTACAAAAAATATCTGCCAAACAAATATACAAGAGTATTCATTGGTGGCTGCTTTGTCATCATAGCAACTATGCTTGTAGGAAACCAGACCTACAACGGCACAGGAATGAGTGTCATCCAAAGCAGTATAGACGGTTCTGTCAGACCTGAAGCATTTCTGCTAAAAATCATCTTCACCGCACTAACTCTTGGCGCAGGCTTTAAGGGCGGCGAGATTGTACCATCCTTTTTCATAGGCGCAACCTTTGGATGCCTGTTCGGCAACCTGACAGGCTTTGAGCCATCGCTGTGTGCAGCTGTCGGTATGATTTCACTGTTCTGTGGTGTCACCAACTGTCCGATTACATCGCTGCTCATCAGCTTTGAGCTGTTTGGCTACGACGGCATGCCGTACTTTCTTTTGGCAATCCCATTCAGCTATATGCTGTCAGGATACTTTGGCCTGTATCGCAGCCAGAAAATCGTTTATTCAAAATACAAGACAAGCTACATAAATAAATCAACTCACTAACATTTGCAAACTGCAACCAGGCATGATACCCCAGGTATTATTGCCTGGTCTTTTATTGTGTAAAGAGCTTTATCTCCCGCAGAAGCTTCATCTGCGAGAACCTCCCACAAAGCATCTGCAAGTTTAATTGTGATTTTATTTTTACCGGCATTGTAAGCTACGAACACCTTCTCTGTATCGTTATCAATAGTATATGCTACAACGCCATCAGGCATATCATCCATGAAATGTACGGATTTCTTAATCTCATCTACTGTGTCAAGATAAAATGACTTGTGAGCCCTTCTTAATGCTATAAGCCCCTTATAGTAGGCTTTAAGGTCCGAAAACTGCTCAGCCCTGTCATAATCTATTGCATTGACAGAGAGAGGACTGCAATAGCTGTTCTCTACAGGAGCACCATCAGCCTCACTAATCTTTGTTCTCGCAAACTCCTCTCCATGCAGGAAAAACGGAATCCCCTGCGCTGTAAAAAGGATGGCTGCTGCAAGCTTATTCATACGGATACGCATCTCTTCACTCTCATGTGAATTGGATATAATAAACCTGTCCCAGAGAGTATAATTGTCGTGACATGACAGATAGTTAATCGACTGCATAGGCGATTTGGCCCACTTAGCGCACGTAACAGCCTGCTTTAGCTCTTCACCTCTGTCTGCAGCTCCATTGACAAAGCCCAGTTCATCCATATAGAACACATGTCCCTTTACCGCATCACGTATATCATCCGAAAACATGCCGATGCCCGGTGTCCTTGGAGCATTTATTTTCATGCCACGCTCTGATTCCGGCAGAGTGCTCTCTCCACCTGTCCAGCCCTCTCCGTACATTATTATATCAGGATTTATTTTTAAGAGAGCTTTTCTGGCTTCGTTTAAGGTTTCGATATCAAGCACTCCCATCAGATCAAACCTGAAGCCATCAATATGATACTCACTCGCCCAGTAGCACAGCGAATCAATGATATATTTTCTGACCATAGGCTTCTCTGAGGCTATTTCATTGCCACAGGCTGATGCATCAGAGTACTTTGCAGCATCCAGCATACGGTAGAAATAATTGCCCGCAGTCTTGTAAAAGCAGCTGTCATGAACATTGAAGGTATGATTGTAAACCACATCCATGATTACACCAAGACCCGCCTCATGAATCGAGTGTACCATCTCCTTATACTCTCTCACTCTCACGGCTCCATTAAACGGATCTGTCGAGTAAGAGCCCTCCGGCACATTGTAATTGTACGGATCATAGCCCCAGTTATACTGCTCCTTTAAGGAATCACTCTCGTCAATGCTGGCAAAATCATACGACGGCATAAGCTGCAGATGTGTCACTCCCATATCCTTGAAATACGAAAGAGTTTTATCCTCAGTAAATGCCTTAAACTTACCCGGATACATAGAATGAGCAGATGCACCGGCAGACACATCCACGATAGACACCTCAGTGATAACCATGCTCATGGGGTCTGCAAGCTTTGGCCTGTCCTCATCTGCAAATCCATCAGGATCAGTCTTTGACAGGTCAATAACCATAGACCTATGCCCATTTACACCGCAGGCTCTTGCATACGGATCATGCGAGCTGAATGTGCCATCTGAGGTGTGAACCTCATATGTATAATAAACACCATCCAGATTACCCTCTGCCGTAGCAGAAAAAATACTGCGAAGCTCTCCCTCTCCGCGCACCATCTCAAGCCTGCCTGTCTCGGCCGAATCATTTCCCTTATCATAAAAAATAACAAAAACACTGTCCGCAACAGGCGAAAACAGTGTAAATGTTGTCTTTTCCTTTGAATAAATCGCTCCTAATTTCATAGCACTATCCTTTTCGTTTATTTTCGTATACATTATAATAGAATTTACAATAACTGTAAATAGGGCAATTCAACCAATTTTCAAAGACTTTTTAGTCAATGTGCCATTTTTTCTTTTGCTGATGTGAAACAATCTTTATATACAAAGATTGTGGCAGAAATCTGCCACAGGTTGTAGCAAGCTTCATCCTGAGAGTAGGCACTATGACTGTTTTATGCTTCATCATCCTGTCTATGGCATAATTGGCGCAGTATTCAGCGGAAATCCCCTTCAGCGCAAATCGCACATTCGCCACATCATTGAACTCTGTATCAACCGGTCCCGGACACAGACACCCCACATACACATGACTGTGGCTCTGTCGAAGCTCACATGCAACAGCCCTTGAAAGGCTCGCAACATATGCCTTAGAGGCATAATAGGCAGCCATATACGGACCGGCAGGAATAAGACCCGCAGAGCTTGCCACATTTAAGATAAAACCTCTGTCCTTTACCCTCATCTGTTTTAAAAGCTTTTTCGTCAGGAAGTGTACAGCACGTACGTTGACATCTATCATGCCCATTTCCTTAGCTATATCAGTCTCCTCAAACAGGCCGCAATCACCGTAGCCTGCGTTGTTTATAAATATTTCTATGTCTTTTTCCTCGAGATAGTCTGAAAGTCTCTGACACTCATCAAGCTGCATCAGATCCGCGGTAAAAATATCACACTTAAGCTCCTTATGCGTGGCTTTAAGCTTATCAGAAAGAGCTGTAAGCCTCTCCCGCCTTCTGGCAACAAGAATCAGGTCATACCCCTCCTTCGCAAGTCTCTTTGCAAACTGCTCACCTATTCCTGAGCTTGCTCCTGTAATCACTGCATACATATATCATATCCCCTATTCTTCAATCATAAGCTCTTTAAGTAATTCATCTTCTTTTTTCATATTATACACCTGTTTTCATTATCAGTGCTCATCAACTCTCACACCATGTACCACAAACCTGTATGTCTCCCCGCTTGTGGAACAGGTTGAAAGAGTCACAACCTTGTCATCCTTTGTCGGGACTATGCCTGTATCCTTCATTGATGAGGCAGCCATCCTCTGTACGAATTTGCCAAATGTCTCGTCAGGCTCAAAGCCCACAGTATACTCATCACTGTCATCACTTACCGTTTCATATGAGAAAATTTGGTACCTATACTTTTTTCCATCGACAAGTATCTGGAAATACTGATGGCTGTCATAGTAATTCTCATCACGGTTATAGTACTTAAGCTTTCCAAACATCGACAGGTTTTTCATATTGTGTCCATAAATGATTGTATGACAGTCGCTGAAATCAGTCTTGTTTGAACCCTCAAGGAAGATAGAGCCTGCAGTGGCATGCTCTCTCTTAAAGGTCTTTCTGAGGTAATAGCTGTTATCCCCCGAATACATGACAGGGTAGCTGATATCCTCATTCTCAAAATAAATCCAGCCAACCACATCAGGGTTTTCGCTCCTTAGACCGGCGAAATCAATATCTATATCATCATACCACGGCGACTGTGCTTCACTGCCTTTCGTGCTGTCATCATTCTTCTTTGAATCGTCCACTGCATACTCATCCTGCAGCTTCTCATATGTCTTATCCGAGGTATTATAGTCAGAATAAATCTTAAACAGATGATAACCCGAATAAGCCACAAGAGACAGACCAATTATCAGAACTATAAATCTAATTACTTTCTTAACCATATATTTTCTCCATTTTTTTATCAGTCACAAAACTGCTGTAGCAGCTTACCGGCTCAATATCAAATTGTATCGTCATATTACTATTTGTGTCACATGTATGATTGAACCTATCGATAATACGCTTCATGACATCGGAGGCTGTATCGCATGAGCACTTCGACAAAAGCACAATGTACTGCGAGTCACTGTACTTTGCCGCCACATCACCCACACGCAGGCACTTTCTAAGCGCCCTCTCAAGTATAAGCATGGAATCCTTCATATGACTGTGATTCTTATCCGGCTGACTGCTATACATTGGCACAACAGTGACAAGCACAAGACTCTCAGGAACCGTAGAGCGTGCACTCTTTCTGACCTCCAGATGATAGATTTCCTTGAACACAGGATATCCGCACATAAAAACGCCATTCATGCTCTCCTCACTGATATCGTCCTTCACTTCATCTATATTGTAGCTTGAAACACCCTTTGTGACTGATAAAAGCTCCTCATACACCTTGTTGAGCATGACAGTCTTTCTAACCCCCAGATCATTGTCCATAATAGCCTTGGCAGTCTCATAAGTATCAAAAGCCATCTGTACCTTTTTGGTACGCATGCGTGCCAAAATCAGATATGAGTATATCTGCTCATCCGAACGTTCATATACAACCGCCTTGGTGCAAAGCTGCTCAAGCTTCTCATAGCAGCCTGTATCAATATACAGCTCTGCCAGAGCCTTTACTGTATTTACGTATCTGGAATGGTAAAATGCATTGAGCGTCATAAACCAATGGGTATCCGTCAGGCGCGATAGGAAATCACCGTTATAAAGTGCTATGGCCTTCTCATAGCTTTCAATAGCTGTCTCCTTGCTCCTGCTAAATGCAAACTCTGCCTCATTTATATATCTGTCAAACTCTTCGACATCAATGGATACTTCCACATCATCGTTCCATTTGTACAATCCGCCTCTTACAGAGACTATGCAC